>ERZ791915.304-NODE-304-length-56775-cov-49.179884_pt1 | contig 56775 bp, 35 predicted proteins | sample MGYA00510139_ERZ791915 | MGnify/ENA primary metagenome ERZ791915 (study PRJEB30046, sample SAMN00792117) | human gut metagenome | study: EMG produced TPA metagenomics assembly of the A metagenome-wide association study of gut microbiota in type 2... | reverse complement strand
TGTTGATTATATGATTTTTTCCGTTACTTCGCAGGTAACAAATAACTGTTAATTTCATTAATAATCTAAGGTGGTAAGAAGGATCTACCCTATTTTGTCTGAAATAGCTAAAATCGGCCTTTCATGATATTTGAAAGAGGATTTAGAGTTCTAAAAAAGGACATTGGGAAGGGAATATAATGAGGATATTGGAGGAGAAAAATGTATGCTTTTGATATAAACTGCGGAATTTTAGTGTGTTAACGAAACTAAATACTTTATAATGAAGACAACACTAAATTCATCCTCAAAACTCTTTTTGAAGACTATGGAATAATTTGCAACAAATATGAACTATCCTATCAAAAGAAGTAATATCTTTTATAACGGGCACCCGCCACTTCTTGCAAAAGAAATTACTTTCTGATTGGCCTCGTCAATCTTTCGATTGCTAAAGGGTTTTAGGTAGGTTTCCGTCACTGTGATGGAGGAATGCCCCATGGCTTCCGATATGATTCCGGGATGTATCTCGCAATGGTAAGCCATGGTCGCCCAAGTATGGCGGGCTGCATAAGTGCTGAGTGACGACTTCATTCCCAGACATCGCCTGAGTATATTCAGCCGCTGGTTGAACCCTCTGAGTGCCGACTGGTATTCCCGATATGCGGCTTCAGTACCTTCCTCACTTTGCAGGATGGGAAATAGATAAGGTGAATCCTGGTCCCTACTGGCCACCATCTTAATCATCTGCATGGCTTCGGGTGTGAGTGACACGGTCAGCGCCCGTCCCGTCTTCCGCCTTCTGTAAGACAGCACATTCCCCTGCAGGTCCCTTTTGTGCAGGTACGCCAGGTCCACGAAGGGTATGCCCCTGAGCATGAACATGAGTACGAAGAAAATCCTTGTTCTCTGCTGTGTGTTTGGGAGCGTCCCTCCTTGCAGGCTCCTTTCCGTCTCCCTTACCAGGCTGCTGATGTCGGATGCCTCGAGCGCCTTCTTCCTATCAGCACGTGTACCGGTATATACATGCTCAAATAGCCTTGGTACATACCGCACACACTTCCTATCCACAGCTCGATTATAAACTGAACGTATTGTCTTGATATAGGTAGACACAGTGTTCCAGCTGCAGTTCCTCTGCCTGAGGAAGTTTTCGAATCTCTTCAGTACGGTAGGACTCAGCTTGCGCATGGACATCGGTTGCCACTTGGTGAATGCCGAGAATGCATTTACTGCCGATTGGTAGATGTGTGCCGTTCCCCATCTACCACTTTCTCGGAGTTCCCCGATAACCGAGGAGAACATCTCCTGTAAGGTAATTTCATTTCTATTCATTTCCAAATTCTTTATAAATGGTTTACTTTACAAGTATATATAATAAAAATGAAGAAAAGCAAAGGGTTACAATGCAATTCTTCATTTTCGCCACTTCCCGGAGAAGTGGTCTTAACATATTTGCGAATATGAAATGGCTATAGCCATTTTTGTTTTAATCCAGGTACCGAAGTTCCTCACCGAGAGTTTGGCGCATCATGTTACGATCATTACGATAGAGCTTGCCATTACGCAGATAGTAGTAGTTATAGTAACCGGCGAACTCAATGGTGGCATATATCAGTGTGTCTCCTTGATTGTGAGCGCTCCAGGTTCCTTCATAAGAGCTGGAGTCATTATATTGAATCATAGTCGTAGAATCACCCCGGAGATCGAACTTGATGCCGGTTTCTGTAATGAATCTACCCTGAAAAGGATGCGTGGATACTGACTGCTTACAAGAAGACAGGTAGAGCAGTGAAATCAATATAGCCAAAGCAAACAGTATTCTTTTCATATCTAACATATTATAAGTGAACATTGAAAAAAAGGACGCCCCACGAAAGGACGTCCCTTTTATTAAATTATATCAAGAATCTCTTCTCAATTATTTACCGCTCGGAGTACCGCCAGCCTTCTCAACAGTGACTTTCAGGTTATCCTTGCTCAATACACCCCACTTGTAGTTAACATTTACAGTCAAGAACAAGTTGTAGTTAACGTTAACCGGTGTACCGCCATCGTTGAAGTATGCCAAGTGAGTCGGATCTGCAGTTACTTCTGTAGCTGTATTCTTTCCGGTTGTCTCATCCCAGTTCATCATCTTCAAAGAACGTCCAGTAGGCATATTACCGTCAGTAGTACCGTCCTTATGTATATAAGTATTGGTTGCAGCATCCCAAGCCAAGCTGGTTGTAGTCTTGTCTGTCAAGAACTGAACTTCGCGTACTGCGTAGTAGTCATACAACGCATGTGCATAAACTGCATTACCAGTGGCCTTGTCTGCTACAGATGCAGCTACAGGATAATTGTTCCAGTCTGTGAATGTGAAGTTCTTGGCTACGCTCAAGAAGCTACCGTCAACTTCAGCATCGATGAAACTGTCGCTGATAGCGCCGTCAATGGTCAACGGGTTAATGAAGTGTACTTCGAACTGCTGAACAGGAATAACGTTGTATTCATTGTATGCAACAACCAGTTTCACAGGAACTTCCTTGCCAACCAGTTTAAGGGCAGCCGGTGTACCGTTCAATTTGTCTGTTTCATGCAAACGGATAACGCTTGAGCATTCATTGTTACCAGTCATCAGAGTCTCGTTGTAGTTCCAAGGCAGATTTTTCTGATTTTCTACAGCATCAGCACCCATTTTGTTATTGATTGTAGCAGCCAAAGCATCATTCTGAATGTAGTCGTAAATACGTTCGTCATTCATCAAGATGTTATGGTTGTAAGCAGTCTCATTGTCTACCGGAGTAGCTCCTACTGCCTGAGACCACAATTGAGTTCCGTCATCACTTACTTTATAGCCTGCCAGATACTCGTAGTTGGCCAAACGATCCTTATCAAATACAAACTTAACTTCTGCACAATTGCGGATGTATTGGATGAATTGAGCCAGATTTGTGAGCGGAGTCTTGGTAGGTTCATAGAGGTAACCATTTACCAAATCAGCCTCAATGTGGCTATAGTCTGCCAGTGCACAACCATTAGCATCGCCCGGATATACGTGCGGATCTTTCTGTCCTGTGCTCGGATTATCGTTATTCGTATTGTAAACAATCGGGTTCACATTGAATACGCCTTCGCCCTTACCATTCTTCCAGAAGGTACCTTGGTATGCAAACTTCTGTGCAGGAACAACAATTGTCTGCTTGAATGTCTGTTTGATATTGCCATTCAAACCAGCTCCGTCAACGTATTTAACGTCGATTTCGAATGTAGAAGCATAAGTCTTGTTTGCAGCATTGTAAGCCAATGTACCAACAGTCTTCGGATTCATAGCCCAAACCAAGTTGAAAGAAGTGTTGTCTTCAACATCGTGCAAGAAACCGAATACAAGATCTTTGGTATTCTTGATGGCTTCACCACCGTCTTTGCCAACTTTATTTGCTCCTTCTTCCCAGTCATTCAAAGCATCTGTAGACTCTGCCAATGTGCTGAGGTCAATCTTCTTACCATCTTTTCTGAGTTCAAGGATTTCGATGTCCTTGTAGATGCTATGGAACTGAGTCTTACTCATACTCTGTCCACCATCGAACTTAACCATGTGGTAAATCTTCTCATTCATTTCCTTAGAGAACAGCTGCTGGAACATGTCATGACAAGTTACAGTGTCGTTCGGGAATGTGATGGCAGCAATAGTCTGATCCTTTTCACCAGTCCAACGGATCTTGATGTAGCGAACTGCAATCATGTTACCGTTATTCTTATCCCACAACTCAGCGCGAATGATAGGCTCACGACCGATAGAAGTCTTAGAATATTCATTGTCTCCCAACTCTACGTCATAAACTTCAGACTTCAGAGTATAACCATCAGACAAGATACGACCGAATTCCTGCTCGTCTGTCTTGCGGTCACCCTGCAGATACTTGGCTTTTGCCAAAGCAAAACGGAACTCCAGACCATAGTCGGGGTAGTTGCTCAATTCTTTGTGGCTACCATGTTCGTCTTCTGCATAAGTATAGCATACTGTTACCAGTGTTCTCAAATCAAGCGGTTCGTCATATGCCTGTTTAACATCAACCAATACATCATTACCTGATTTGTACAAGCAGATAGAGTCATGGTAATGTACATACTTACCATCTTGTGTTTCATCAGCAAAGTCACCTATGATAGCTTTGTTAAAGTCAATCTTCTTGTTAGCCAGATAAGGGAATACTGTAGATTCTTCGATACGGCTGTATTCAGAACTTACATATACTTCTTCACCAGCCTTCTTTTCGTCATCAGTCAGGTTCTTGTCAGCAATAGGAGCTTTCAAGGAAGCCATCCAGAATGTCTCAAGCTTACCTGCTCCGTGTGCTTCACTTGATGTACCGATATTTTCGTTCAGATATTCTTTATTCTTCTTATATTGTACAGTCAAAACACCGCCATCAACAGTATAATCAACAACTTCGAGAGGGCATTCTCCAGAATTTCCGGAGTAGACTTAGTTACATTTTGAGATTTGATACCTTCGAACAACGGAAGTTTAATATCATCTTTCAACACACCGATGCTTGGACTCATCTTATAGCTTACCTCATTCTTTTCTGTAGAAATATTAAGAGTTTTGGCATTAGCTACAGCTTTATGGTCTACCATAGGCGTATGGGGATGATTTCCCGGTACCACATCATTCTGATGATCTGTTACAGCGGCATAAACCTGCGGAGTATACTGCAATGACAGTAATTCAATAGAAGGGATACCATTGATGTGTGTAGTCGGAATCAGTGTGAGGCTTGTCAAACGATGGCCAATCAACGTCATCACTTCTACGCTCAATGTTTCAACTTTAGTTGCTAAAGCTTTCAAGTCTGCATCAGAAACGAAATCAGCAGAGAGTTCTGTCTTCAGGTCTGCAATCTTCTTTTCTACAGCTTCCAAAGAAGCCATTTTGTTGATTTCAGTCTGCAAAGCTTTGTCAGCATCTTCTAAGGCTTTTTTCAAAGCTGCCAGTTCGTCAGCGCTAACGCCACCGCCTTGTCCGGCTTTGTCCAATGCTTCCTGGGCTTTAGTTTTTGCCTCATCGGCCGCAGTCTTAGCTGCAGCTGCAGCGGTCTTAGCCTCAGCAATAGAAGACTCCAACGTACTGACTTTGGAGTTCAATTCATCAAGCGAAGCCTTCTTGTCCAATTGTCCTTAGCAAGTCTTTGATGTCATCATCATAATCCTTACAAGACGTGAACGTTCCTGCAGTACCTAACATTAAGGCGCTGAACAGGATTACACTTAGAAACTTCTTGTTCATAATAGAAAAATTAAATTTATAAATTTAAAAAAATAAAAAGTGAATAATTTCGCATATTTCCCTCTTTTCCCCTTTTGGAATTTGTTAAAATTTTCCGTTACTTCGCAGGTAACGGAAAATCATATTCAATCTATTGTATATAAAGAAGTTTAATATACTTTTAATATTACAGATATTGTTTATAATATTTAATTTGATAAAATATAGAAAACCACTTATAGATACAATTCCGATAATAGGACTAAGGGATAAAACTGTGGTAAGGGGAAACAGAAGGTTTGGCCGGGTGGAAAAGTCTTAAAGTCTTGTTTTGTAGTACTCTGATTCGAGAAGGGGAAGTTGGGGTATAAACAAAGAGGCTCTTCCCTTCAAGAGACATCTCTTGCGGGAGGAATAAATCAATACACTATTAGTCTATTCTATCAATAAAAAGCTAAATCTCTATGCTGAGATTCCATTGCTTTTCACAAAAGAAATTACCTTCGCATTTGCCTCATCAATCTTCTTGTCGTTGAAAGGCTTGAGGTAGGTTTCTGTAACATTTATCGATGAATGACCCATCGCTTCGGAAATAATACCGGGGTGAATCTCGCAATAATACGCCATTGTAGCCCATGTATGTCTCGCCGAATACGTGCTAAGGTGTGAATCCATATTTAAACGTATTTTTAGAGTAGACAGCTGATAGTTGAAACTTCTCAGAGCCGATTGGTACTCCCTGTAGGCAGCTTCGGTACCATCCTTACTACGCAATATGGGAAATAAATAAGGTGAATCCTCATCCTTATTAGATATCATGTGTACCAGCTGCAAGGCTTCAGGAGACAGAACCACCCGTAGGGTACGTCCCGTCTTCCTTCTGCGATAGGACAATACATTGCCCTGCAGGTCCTTTTTATGCAAATAAGCCAAGTCGACGAATGGAAGACCACGCATCATGAACATAAGGACAAATAACATTTTAGCTCTTTGGAGGCTCGTAGAGGGAATCCTTTTGGACAAATCCATCTCCGTACCACGTACCAAGGCTCCAATGTCCGAGGCATCCAGAGCCCTCTTCTTGTCGGCTCGGGTGCCCGTATATACATGCTCGAAAAGTCTGGGAATGTAGCGGGCACACCGCATGTCCACAGCCCTATTGTAGGCTGAACGAATCACTTTCATATAAGTAGAAACGGTGTTCCAGCTGCAATCCCGCTGTCGCAGGTGCATTTCAAACCGTTTCAAAACAGCTGGATTAAGCTTGCGCAAAGACAGGTTCTGTTGACTGTTGAACGCAGAAAATACATTCAACGTAGACTGGTAGATGTGGGCTGTTCCCCATCGACCATTTTCGCGAAGCTCTCCAATAATAGTTGACAGCATTTCTTGTAAGGTAATCTCTTTCATTTTCAATTTAAATTATACATTCTCTTAATAACAATATGTATAAGTACAATTCCTTTGTAATACAGAATACAAGTGTAAATACACTAATAATGGGGAGCGAACAACAATCCCATTAACAAAAAAGTGCGCTTAAATGCAGATTTTTCGATTAATTATAAAAAAACAGCATTATTATTTGCTCATTTATAGAAAAACGATTATGTTTGCACGGAAAATTCCTCCGTTACCTGCGAAGTAACGGAATACTTAGTAACAAAAGAAGTATGCGAAAGGGATTCAAAATGAGAGATTATTCACTTTTTTATTTTTTAAATTTATAAATTTAAAGTTTTCAATTATGAACAAAAAGTTTCTAAGTGTGATCCTGTTCAGCGCCTTAATGGTGGGCACTGCAGGAACGTTCACGTCTTGTAAGGACTATGATGACGACATCGAAAGCTTGGATAATCGCGTATCAGCAGTAGAAAAGCTGGTAAGTGACCTTCAAGCTAAGATTGACGCTGGATCGGTCATTACCGGCGTTGACAAAACAGAAGATGGCATTGTCATCAAATTAAGCAATGGCGAATCTTATCCTATCAAGAACGGAACAAACGGCACAAACGCTCCCGTCTGGAGTATTGTAAAAGACGCTAACGGTGACTATTGGTGGGCTAAAGACGATGTACAAACAGAGTTTCCTGCACGTGGTGAAAAAGGTGAGCCGGGTGACGGTGCTGCCGGTCAAGACGCTAAAACTATCTATTACTATCCAGGTACTGAAGAGACTGGTAAGTTGCATGGCCAAGCAGAAGCTGGCTACTGGGTGAAGGTAACAGAAGAAAAGGGTAAAGATCCTTTATATGAAGTACAAACTACGAAATGGTTACCGGAAGGAACACTTTCAGCTGTTTGGAATACAAAAGATGAAACTCTGACCCTTGGTAACATGAAGGATGAGAACGGCAAATTGGTTGAAAAGACTATTTCTCTGACTACTAAGTTGAAAGCTTTAGTATTCATCCCTGAATTGTATGAAGACGGCGTTGAAGCTGCTAAATATAAATATGCTAATGGTAATTTCATCGAAGCTGAAAAGAACGGAATAGGCGGTAAAGATGATCACGAGGTAGCTTATGTAATCAAGAAAGGTACAAGTGCTACCGATTGGATTACCTTGAAAGATGCCACTAAGAGAACTTATTGGATGCCTTCAATCAGCGCAATGTACTATCATATGAACCCGCTGAATGCCAAGCTGAAAGATATTGAGTGGCAGTTCTTGGCAGCTACTCCGGAATATGTAACTACAAAAGCTAATCCTGCTGTAGTAACCCCTATCTTCCAAAACGCAGGTAAGACCATTGATGGCGAAAGAATGTATGCTACATATAAACTCTCTGTAGAGGATTTGAAGAAGGGCAATTTGAGCACTCCCGGTAAAGACAAGTATATTTCTATCGCAGCTCTGGAAGCAACATTAGCTAATGGCGAAAAAGAAGGTGAAGAGAAGTCTACAGTCACTTCCGACTATGCTGCCATCATGCCAATGATCCAAGGCTTTAAAGCCATCGCTTACACCGATGACAGTAAGATTGAAACTACAAACGTTGCATGCAAATCCGAATTGTACAAGACAGCTAAGGACGCTATCGAAAACGTATATACTGTTCCTGCACAATACAATGGTGGTTCCATCGAATTGGCAGATTTGTTGTGCATCCATCATGTAGAAAACTTTGGAGAAGAAATTACCGCAACTGATCACGGAAGAATGACTCTTGCCGAGGCTGCCCAGTTATATAATTTGACTCTCAAGTTTGAGCCCGTTCACTATATCAGCGGTGACAACGATACAGAAGAAAATGCTTACTCTAAACTGGAAGAAGACGGAACTTTCACTCCTTGTTATGTAAACGACAAAGAAGAAAGTGTAGTTATTCCTGAAGGAAGTACAGAAAAGATTGGTAGAAGTGCTATCGGTCGTCGTCCGGCAGTATTGGTTAAATTGGTTGATGCTGCAAATAATGTAGTATTAGCAGGTTACATCAAGTTGGAAATTACTGAAAAAGCCGCTACTCCTGATGCAATTGTTATTGACAAGAGCACTCCGCAGTTGCCGTACTTGTGTGGTGACCAAGCTGTATCCATCACTTGGAAAGACATGTCCGGTAAAATTCTTGAAGAACTGGGTATGACCAAGGAAGAATTCACAAAGGGTTATACATTTGTAAAAGACGAAACTTATGTAGCAGACGGTAAGGGTGGCTTCATTCAAGTAACAGCTGCTAATAAATTTGCTGTGGACAATGCTTATGGTGTAGTTAAGGAGATAGCTGATGCTGAACCTAGCTCAACGAATGACATCTTGGCTTGGACTACTACAAGAGAACAAAGAGACCAACTCATCAAAGATTACAAAGATCGCACCTTGACACTTTATGGCAAGTACAAACCTGTAGCAGGTGGAACAACTTATGCTATTTACGTAGGTATCAAGATTTCCATCGCAGAATTGCCGACTACAGCAAGTTACGGTAATAAACGTGATGCTTACTGGTATCCTGCTGAAACAGCATTAGCTGACAGAGATACTGTACGTACCAATGTTCCTGCTCCGGATGCAAACAATAACGTAACTGCTTATGTAAAAAATCTTGATGACTACTTCTGGCATATAGATGCTACTTCTAAGAAAGAAGTATCTGGCATTGAATTCACTGTATCAGAAGCTTCTAAGCCGGTTTATGGTGAAATCTGGAACAAGAAAGACAAAGGTATGGAAATCAAGTACAGCTACTTGTTCTCTGCTAAGAACGATGGTCTGACTATAGGTGGAAAGAAGTTGTTTGTTAGCACAGATGAAACTAAGAAGAACGAGAGCAGCACTAATTTGTATTGGGGCGAAAAGAGAGCAGACGCTTCTCTCATCGCAACTCTTGATAAAGTAAGCCACAAGATTACTTACAAAGATAACGCAGAAGCCAAGAAATTCTTGAACCTCTTCGGTCACAACGAAAATAAGCCTAACCAACAGTTTGCCATCATCGAAGTTTCAGCTGTTTATGGTGACTGCAACATAGAACTGGCTCCTGCTTACAATTTCAACGCTCGTTTCTTGCGTCCGTTGGATATCGAAAGCAACGACAATGCTAAGTTTGTAGACGCTGAAGCAGGTGGTTCTTCTGTGAAGCTGGGTGACCTCTTCACCGCAGAAGATTGGCGTGACAAAGCTGTTATCAAGTATAACACTACAACCAAGGCATATGAAGCTGTATTAGAAAACGGTGTCAACTTGTACACTTACTATCAAATTGAAAAAGTAGCTTTGGATTTGGATAATGCAACTTGTGATGTTAATACAAGCGGCACGCAAATGCCTATTAATCCTGATGTTATCAAGCTGTCTATTCTTGATAATGCGGGCGCAGCCACTACTTCTAATGAAGTTACAATCAGTGGTGATGACATTGCCAAACTGAACACCTACAAATTGAACTACAAGAACAACGAAGGTAATACTAAAGACTTTACCATCATGGTTCCCGTAAAGGTAACCTATGCATGGGGTGAAGTAGAAGCTGCAGTTGCTATTGCTGTTAAGGGTACTATCGCCAACAGATAATCTTGTAAAGAACTCATCGCATCCTAAAATGCGGTAATATAATAAAGGTGCGTCATAATAAGGTGACGCACCTTTTTATTTAACAATGCACGATTAATAAACATATCAACAATGAAGAATAAACAAATCTTTTTTATGCTTCTTCTCTCAGCAAGCTTTCTACTCGGAGCATGTTCAACAAAAGGACACGAAGAGAAGATGAAGACACAGAAAGAGGCAGAAGACGAGTTTGTAGCTACTTTGACTGCTGCAGACTCAAGCGCTGTTCTTACATTATGTACACAGTGTATGGATCTTCTAAAAGCTAAAGAGACTGACAAGGCTCTTGATATGCTTTACTCCATTGATGACGCTGGTATAGCCAAACCCTTAACAATACAACAACGGGAAACACTGACCAAACGTTTTCAACGTTTCCCGGTAATTCGTTATCGATTGGATTACCTCAGCTTCTCTACACAAGGAAATAATGACGTGAAGTACAAAATAGAATTTACGCCACGTTCAGATTCTGACACTCCAGGTAGTAGTATGGGGTTCATGTTCAACCCTATAAAAGCAAATGGGGAATGGGTACTCGCCATCAAAGACGGCAGACAGCCTAGCCGCGAAGCTGCTACCCCACTCCACGATGATGCACCTGCCCCAGTAGATGTAATTGTAGAAAAGTAATCAAAAACGCAAGAAAGGCCTTCCTTTTTGTAGGAGAGCCTTTCTTATATATATTCCACAAATCGTTTTACTACATTTAGAAGAGATACGCCGCAGACACCTGCCAAGTCTTATTCTTGGCACCGATGGCATCACCCGCATTCTTCCATGTAAATGAGTCGCCCATCGGGAGCTGATAGGTCACTCCAACCTGGAGATGCTTCAGCAGCTTCACACCGGCACCCAGATTAAGTGCCACTTGAGCCTTCTTACGGTCTACGTAGTCCTTCTTCTTAAAATCGAAGAAGAAATCGGGACCGGCTGCCACATAAATACCCAACAAACTACCCAAGCCAATGGTATACTTCAAATTTACGGGTACTTCCAGTCCTGTTTGCTTCACCTCGTCCTTGCCGCGCTGAGAGAACAGCAAAGCCCCATCGATACCCAAACCTACAATGGGAATGGTAAACTCAGCCATCGGACCAATAAAGAAACCGGTAGAATTATCCTTGTTTCCCTTATATCCGCCATCCCAATCTATTTTCGTCATATTCACACCACCCTTAACACCCCACTTCAATAGTTGGGCCTGGACAGGCATAGCCATAAGCATACAGCATACAGCTATCATGAAAGCACTAAAAATCTTTTTCATAATCAATTGTGTTTAATATTACGGGACAAATATATGCAAATTCTTCCTAAAGAAACAACATATGTCAGCATTTGTTCATTTACGAGAACAATGAATCACAAAACACATTACCTTTGCAACATAAATCAAGGAAAATGTCACGCTGACAAAATAAAAACTATGATAGAAATCAGAAAGACACTACCCACAGAACTGGAAGTCCTTATGGACATCTTTGAAGAAGCAAAACGCATCATGCGGAAAGACGGGAATATGCTGCAGTGGACGGGAAATTATCCCTCCCACGAACTCGTCATGGCAGACATCGAACAAGGCAACAGTTACGTGTGCACCGATGATACCGGAGAAATCATCGGGACTTTCGCCTTTATCCGTGGAAACGATCCCACATATGCACATATCCACGAAGGAGAATGGCTGGAGGACACACAGCCTTACGGCGTCATCCACCGACTGGCAAGTACAGAGCACAGCAAAGGAGTGGCCAATGCCTGCCTGCAATGGTGCTACGAACAAATCCCCAACCTGCGTGCAGATACTCACCGGGACAATCATATCCTGCAATACATATTGAAGAAACACGGTTTCCAGTATTGCGGCATCATCTTTCTGGCCAATGGAGACGAACGGCTGGCATTCCAGAAAATAAAACGATAGACAAAGGGACTCAAATAATCATAAACCTTCAAACATTATCTGCCATACAATTGTATATATAATGGTTTCCCACACTGTTGTGGCAAACAAAACAAGATAATATATGAAGGATTATAAGCGCATGACAGTCGGCGAAATCGTAGCTGACAATTTTAACAATGCCGGGATATTTGACAAATACGGCATTGACTTCTGCTGCCACGGCTTCGTACTGCTTCCTGAAGCCAGCAAGACTGCCGGAGCTGACATGGAGAAAGTGATAGAAGAACTAGAACATCTGGCATTGGCAACCTCCGAAAACATTGATTTCAAGAGCTGGCCTCTAGACCTTTTGGTGGACTATATCCTGAAAATACACCACCGCAATATCCGTACACAAGGCCCCGAGATTGAGAAGCTGCTGGATAAAGTATGCCCGTGTACACGGTGAAAAGCATCCATCACTCTACAATGTGCAGGTTCTCTTCCACGATTCCCTCTCCGACCTCAATGCCCATCTCGATAAAGAGGAACTGGTACTGTTCCCCTACATCTACGAAATGGTAAAGGCAAAACTGGAGGTTTGAAGAGGCCCTGCACCAACACATCCATCTGGAAAACAACATCGTTTTCCCGCATTCTATTAAGATAGAAGCAGAATTAAGAGAACAGCTATGACACAATTCAGAATCAAACGGGTATATGAAGATCCCGATGCCACAGACGGTTACCGTGTATTGGTGGATCGTCTATGGCCTCGCGGCATAAAAAAGGAACATCTGAAATACGATGTATGGGAAAAGGATATTACCCCTTCACCCGAATTGAGAAAATGGTTCCACGAAAACCAAGCGGAACATTGGGAAGAGTTTGCAGCCATGTATCGCAAGGAACTGGAAAATTCGGAAGCCGTCCATAGGTTCATTGACACCATCAAGGGCTACAACACCGTAACGCTGCTATACGCTTCCAAAGAACCGGTACATAACCATGCACGCATCCTACAGCAGTTTTTGCAAGAACATTCAGACTAATTATCCACAATCTTTACAGTAAAAGCAAAGATGAACCATAACTCCGGAAAGGCTGTTCAACGAATTGGTACTATAAAGACGCGTACTTCACCTTCAAGTCGTCCACTCCCATTCCCGTAAAATAATCCTCGATAAAGTCCCAGCGCTGTTCATCCGTCAGCTTATCCGTTCCAAAGAAGAAGGAGAATAAATCTATCTGTTCCTGAAATACCTGCTCGTTGGTGTCCAGAATCAGATTGCGGTAATCATCGCCAAGCGCAAGTTCCTGCAGAGTTCCGGGGTCATTGAAACGGACAAATACGCAAGGCGTACCGCCACCCTCCACACTGAACGAAAGGCAGTCGAGCATAGAAAGCAGATTAAGCAGCATATTCAAGTCCGAGAAAGGAGTGCAATAAAAAAACAGGCGGTCTCCCTTACTGCCCACTATACGTTGGCTGAACAGTTTTTGATAGCGCGACAAAAGCAAATCAAAGCCTTTGGTCACCGTAAAAGAGAGTTCATTGGAATCTTTCTTTTTCACGCTGCTGATATAGCTCACACTGCGGCCTTCCTCCGTGCGGCTCTCCAGCAGGGAACCGATAAAACGTTTGGCAGAGCGCACGTCCATGCCATGCTCGGCAAAGACAGCCCGCAATTCTTCTTCATCAAAACGTCCTTTCGACTTTATCAATGCCGTTTTCAGCATCGTTGTCAGGCTCTTGAACAAGGCATCCATCCGTTCACGGATGACGGAGGCATCTTCCTTCAACAGCACCTCATGCTTGCCTACGGACACGGCACGGGCTCCCTCCCACAACGTTCCATTATTCAGTTTCTGTTTGAACTCCTTGTAGCCAAGCTCCGGGAAACGCTCTTCCCAAAGCGCTTCCAGACGTGCGACGTAAACCCCGTCCTCCCCTTCTACCTTTGTCAGATAGCTCTGGAATTCACGGGCAAAGACATCACCCGTCTTGTCCTGGACATATCCTTCGGTCAACAGATTCTTGGGACTGATTTCAAGCAGATGCCTGCCATAACGCTGCATCAAATCGTCTTCCAGCCAAAGCAAGGCTGTCTTGATGAGCTGTCCCAACTCTGCTTCATACTCCAACTTGTTCTTTGTACGCGGCAGTTTCACCACAAACTCGAAATCAGACAAAGACACCATGATTTCCGGTTTTTCCCCTTTCATGCGGTACACTTCCATGAGCTTTCTCAGAATAAGCACCAGCTGTTCCTGGGCAATGTTCCCCGCCTGATGCAGACGCTTCATATAATAGAAGTCACGCTCATGGTAGTCGGTAGCGGCAATACCCTGTATCTCCGTATCACGCGCGGCACGCCCTATCTCCTGAATATAGTCGACAAACGTACTGGATGGCGCCACATGATATACACGGTCTATATCACTGATGTCCACTCCCATACCAAAAGCTTTCGTAGCCACAATCAGTTTCTTGGTTCCTTCCTTGAACTCCTGCACAATGGCAGCTTTCTGTTCCTTGTCCTTCTTGCCATAATAGGAGGCGACCAGACGCCAGTCTGCCGGCTTCACCCACGTCTTCAAGCGCATGTCGATGCCACCCGCAAAAGGATAATAGAGCAATGTCTTGTGGCAGTCCAGGAAGTCCTCGACCCGCGCAGTCACCACACGCTGCTTTGCCTTGTCGTAGGTCTCTCCGTCCTCCATCTCCATCTGACGGATGTCAAAGCTAATATTCCGGCGCTTCACTGTACCAACATAAAGCACGCAAGGCTCCATCTGCAAGGAACGAATAGTCTCGAATATCATGTCATTACCTCCTTTCGGGTTCCAGACAGCCGTAGCAGTCAATGCAAACAACGGGAAATTATAGCCGAGAGTCTGTTTCAAAGCAGTCAGGTAGCGCCCCAAGAACCAATAGTCCACACGGAACTCCTTCCCCCACGTCGTTACCGTATGTGCCTCATCGACCACCACCAGACCGATGCGGCGCTCGCCTACAAAATGCTTGATGTCGTAAGAGAGAAGCAATTCCGGCGAGAGATAGAACAAATCAATCTCCCCCTCACGCACCTGCCGATAAACCTCCATCTTCTGTTCCGGCGATAAATCGGACGAGGCGTATGCCACACGCATATACCCCAGCTCTTGCAGACTTTCCACCTGGTCTACAATCAACGCCTTCAAAGGGGAAACCACAATGGTAAGCAGATTATATTCTTTCCCCAGATAGATGGCAGGAAGCTGGAACAACATGGATTTTCCGGAACCGGTAGGGGCAGTCAACAATATATTGTCTATCTTCGTTTCACCTTTCCAAGCCTTTTCAGCCTCCTGTATAACGTTCTCTATCAGCTGTCCCTGCGAAATGCAAAGCTTTTCCTTTCCCTTGAACAAATCATCGTAAATCTCAAGATTACGAAACTGTTCGTAGCCGTAAGTCTCCTTTAAAATCGTGTTCACGGCTTCGCGGCAGTTTTCAGGCAGATGCCTTTCCTTCAAATCCGGCAACCGACGTGTTGTTGCTTCTTGTACATCCATTATTATTGTAGGGGGGTATTAAAAGAAAAGAAGTAATTCTTCAACCATAGTTATCGGTTTTGGAATTACTTCTCCCTATGTTTCAAAATATTACCAGACATACCGGTAAGTTTTTTCTTTTAAAGCGTATCAATATTCCTCCTCGTTAAAGAAAAAGTCCTCTTTGCTGGGATAATCGGGCCAAATATCTTCTATGCTTTCATAAATCTCGCCTTCATCTTCCATTTCCTGCAGATTCTCAATCACTTCAAGCGGAGCACCCGAACGCATGGCATAATCTATCAATTCATCCTTAGTTGCCGGCCAAGGAGCATCTTCCAATTTAGATGCTAATTCCAATGTCCAATACATAGTCTCTAGTATTAAAATTGTGAATATTAAGTCCTATTTCTATTTTTCGGCAAAAGTATAACAATTTATTTCACTTGCAACTATTATTCCAAAATATTTCACCTTTTTTGTCGTCTTGATTCATTTTACGGGAAAGAACGAACAAATAATCAGACAAGCGGTTCACGTAAGCCAGTAATTCCGAAGCGATTTCCACTTGTTCGGCCAGAGCAAGAATCCGACGCTCTGCACGACGGCAAACCGTACGGCAAACGTGGCAGACTGCCGCACCGCGACTTCCGCCGGGAAGAATAAAGGCTGAAAGAGGAGGCAAAAGAGTATCCAAACGGTCTATCTCCCGCTCCACCATTTCCACCTGCTCCGAGCTGATGATACTGGCTTCTTTCAGCTCCATTTTCTCCCGGTCTGTGGCCAGATGAGAGCCTACGGCAAAAAGTCTGTCTTGCACTTGCTGCAGAAAATCTTTATCCTTTCCGTCAAGCAGGTACGTGATGAGAAGACCCAGATTGGAATTTAGCTCATCCACCGTACCGTATGCCTCAAGGCGGATATGCGTTTTAGGTACACGGGTTCCACCTACAAGAGAGGTGGTTCCTTTATCTCCGGTTTTGGTGTATATCTTCATAAGGAATTAATGTTTAGGGGTTAGAGATTAATGTTTAGCAGCCAGTAAGTGGAGCTAAGCACTAATCACTAACCGCTAATCACTATTGAAACGCCTAAAGATAATCAAAAGTTGACAATATAGTCTTGTTTTATCTTTGTTTTATCGAAGAATATGATACCAAGGTCATAAAGGTCGAACGTAATACCCGCCCGCCCGTCCTGCTTCATACGTTTCCAGAGGGCAGACATCTGCGGAGTGTAACGGATACCCTCAATCACAAAAACAGACTTTCCCCTGGTACGGGTGGAACAGATGCGGAAGACCTCCTCTACAAAATCGGGATGACGATAATCGTGCAAATAAAGGAAATCAACGGGAACGCCACTCTCCAGAAAGAGCTCGGAAAGGTCGGAAGCCGAAGTATAATCTGCCCCCTCCTTCCCCGCTTTCAGATAGAGGGCAGAAGCGGCAAGCGTACCGGCATCTACAATAGTCTCCGGCTGGGTATAGTTTACCAGACGGAACAGAAGGCGTTTTACTTTCTTCGATTCGTACTTCCAACGTTTATCTTTCTCCAGCTCCAGTTGCTTCTGGGCCTTGGCCAGCTCTTCATATTTATAATAAGCCGTACTTTCGTAAATTACATGCGTAATCAGGTTAAAGGCAAAAGGAGAATGTACACCGTAGCCGCAACGGTGCCGGAAACGGTACAGCCAGATAAAAGGCCGTTTTAGAGTAAGCAAAATACGATTCATTATTTTAATGCGCTAATGTACCTTCGAAAGTCACCCCTTCACCCGAAGAATAATTCTCCGTAACAGTCAGGAGTACCTTGTTATCCTCAAAGCAGAGCGTAAGCCCAAGAGCGCTTATCCAGTTGACATAATGTACTTTCAGTTGCAAAGCATCAGGTGACGCCCACGCATAACTGCCTGCCACCTGGAAAGGGCCTTCTATACCCTTAAAACGCCCCTTTGCAGCAACCGAATACGGAGGATAGCCATCAATTGCCGCTTTCGACCATTGCTTATAGCCAAACGGAAGACTGTATGTCTTTCCGTCTTTCTCCACCACAGTCATCACTACTTCTTGCTGCTTGAATTGCAGCTCGATAGATTGCCATCCGTATTTGTTCTCTCCGAGCAGGATGCGCTTGCCTGCGTATTTCTGTGAAAGGGAGGAAGCAGCCTTTCCTTGCACTAACGGCAGTTGATAAGAACGCTGTTTCTTCTGCAGGCGCTTGTAGTCCTTACCGGGCGCTAATACCTGGTCACCGACCTCCGGCAACAAGCGGTTCCAGACCAGACGACGCTGCCGACGACCGTCTATCAATGTACATTCGGTAATAACCACTACCATATCCTTATCCGGAACAATCAGAATGTATTGTCCCAAAGCCCCGTCAGCACGTACAGCACCCGGATATTCGCAAAGCCACATCTGATAGCCATAATCTCCTATCTGTCTGGTCATCATCTGCTCCACCCAGGAAGCCGGAAGCAACTGCCTGCCTTCCCAAACACCCCGGTTCAGCAGCAGCAATCCGAATTTTGCCAATGACTCGCTCTGGATATGCAGTCCCCAGCCACCGGTATTGATGCCTTCGGGGCTTATCTCCCACGCAACGTCCGTGATATGCATCGGGATGAAAAGCTTCTGCTTCAGATAATCCAGCAAGGTCATGCCCGTCACCTTCTGCACAATGGCAGAAAGCATATAGGTACTAATCGAATCATATTCAAACTTCTTGCCCGGAGTTTTCACCGGTTTGGCAAGGAAGGTACGTATCCAGTCGGAAGTGAGGTTGCGCATATTCCAGTCGGGAGTGATACCCGACGTCATGGTAAGCAGGTCACGGACAGTCATGTCTGCCAGATTAGCGGAAACCGAATCCGGAAGAAATTCCGGGAAGAAAGCGGCGACGCGGTCTGTCAAACGCAAGCGGTTGTCTGCAATGGCAAGCCCTACGGCAGCCCCGACAAAGGTTTTGGAGCAGGAATACATGGTATGGCGATATTCCGGCGCGAACGGAGCCGGATAGATTTCTCCGATGACCTTGCCGTGACGCAGCACCACCACGCTGTGGATGTCTGTTTTCGGCAATGCCATCAGTGAATCAAACAAGGCAGTGACAGCCTTGGAAGGGACTCCTTCTGCCTCGGGTGTGGAACGTGGCAACTCATTGATTTGTGCATGAACTGCCAACGCTCCCAGCAAGCCGAGAAACAAGAAGAAAAAACGTACTCTATTTTTCATAATTATCTAAGATATTTGTTCTACATGCGCTGCAAATGTACAGCATTCGGGCGCGAAAGGCAAATTACTTGATAATTTTGTCGGGGAACTATTTTTAGACAGAAGAACAAAAGGACATATTTTACTTTATGACTTTTGTTCTTCTGTTCTTTTGTTCTTCTGTCTAAAACATCTTCTGTTCTTCTGTCCGAATCATCAGAAGAAACACACCGTCGCTTCTTCTCCCTTGTTCAAGTCCAACGAGAATGCCGGTTTCTTGTAAGTATATGTATGTCCTCCTACCGTCACTTCGGCACGAACAGCACTTGCGGGCATCTTTACTGTAAATTTACCCGGAACAAGAGCGGTAACAACAGCCCTCGTTGCCCGTCCATCCTTCCAGTCCAGGTCTATGGAAGCACCGCCGCGTACGCGCATTCCACGGAAGTTGCCGGTAGTCCAGCTATCCGGCAGGGCAGGAAGCAGATGGATAAAGCCTTCATGACTTTGCAGCAGCATTTCGCCGACTCCCGCCGCACCACCGTAGTTGCCATCAATCTGGAAAGGAGGATGCGAACAGAACAAATTAGGGAAAGTGCCGCTACCATGACCTCCCGTCGCAGCATCGACAGCAGGATGCAGCAAACTCTTGAAGAGTTTCCAAGCACGGTTTCCGTCACCCAAACGAGCCCAGAAGTTTATCTTCCAAGCACGGCTCCAACCAGTACCCTCGTCTCCACGACGGTTCAAGGTCATCCGGCAGGCTTCGGCAAGCTCGGGGGTAAACTCCGGCGAAATCAGGTTTCCCGGATGCAGGCCGTAGAGATGGGAAACGTGGCGGTGGTGTACATCCACTTCCTTATAATCTTCCAGCCATTCCTGCAAGTATCCTTCCTTACTGATTTGCATGGGCGGGAATCTCTTCAGGTCCACCTCAAGCTTCGCCACATAATCCGCATCACAATCCAGCAGGCGAGCGGCGGCGATGACATTAGTATAAAGCTCAGTGAGCAGTTGCACATCCATAGTGGGACCCATACAAATGCTGACGGGAGTCACGCTGTCACCCGGCACATAGAAACTGTTTTCCGGAGAAGAAGTGGGGGCAGTTACCAGCCAGCCATGCGAAGGCTCCTGCACCGTAGTGGAACTAAAGAACCGGGCGGCACCTTTCAAGACGGGATAGATACGACGCAGATAATCCTTGTCCTGCGTATACAGATAGTGTTCCCACAAATGGGCACACAACCAGGCACCACCGGTATTGGTGGCTCCCCAGGAGGGATGTTCACCGGGAGCGGTATAATTCCATACGTTGGTCATCATGTGGAGCACCCAGCCATCTGCCTCATCGCCATAGAAAGTACGCGCACTTGCCTCTCCCGAAGGGATAAGGCGCTCCATCAGCGTCGTCAGCGGCTGATAGAGTTCGGAGAGGCCGGCTTGTTCCAAAGGCCAGTGGTTCATCTGGATATTGATGTTCGTATGATAGTCCCCGTTCCAGGGAGTCGATACTCCATTTGCCCAGAGTCCTTGCAGATTGGGCGGCAGGCTGCCGGGGCGGGTACTGCTGATGAGCAGATAGCGTCCGTAGTTATAGTACAGAGCAGCCAATGCCGGCGACTCCTGCTGTGTGAAGCGGAGGATGCGCTCGTTCGTCGGGAGCGTATCATCCAGCGTGGCAGGAAGCGTCAAGGAAACACGGTCGTAGAGGGAACGGTGAGCGGTGACATGGTTGGATAATGAAGAATGGAGAATGGCACATGGAGAATTAGCGGGGGCGGTGAAAGGACGGAGCAAGCTGTCGCAGACTTCCGCATAGCGTTCGCCCGGGAAGTCGGTACCGGCAGCGGCATAGGAGGTAGCGGCAGAAAGTATCAACCAGGCTTCCTGCCCGTTCTTCAAGCGGATACCGTTTTCCAGGCTGACAGACGATTCACCACCGTTCTGCACGAGTTGCATGGCCACACGGTATTTCATACCGTCCAAACCGGGTTTACCGCTTTCCAACATGCCGTCCATCAAAAGGGTGTTCCCTTGGACAGTCACCGAGCTATGTTCCGCACGACTCAAACGGGCAGAGAAATTCAGAGCCCCTTCACGTCCGGCAACCAGATGAATCAGCATGACATCACGGTCACGGGAAACAAAATACTCACGGTGATAATCGACATCTTCCAGCCTGAAAGCCGTATATGCCACCGCATCGCGCAAGTTGAGCCAACGGCGATAGTTGTTTAATGGAGAGTTGAGAATGGATAATGAAGAATTGTAGGTAAAATCTATATCCAAATCGCCCAATACCTGATAGGTTCCATATCTCCCGTCAGTCTCCTGCTTCTTCGGAACAAAACTGCTGTACATCAGCTCCTGTGCCTCTCGGTTCTTTCCCTCAAACAACAGTTGCCGGATGGCAGGCAGACTCTTCGAAGCATCCGGATTGCTATAATCCGCCTCCATTCCGCTCCATAATGATATTTCATTCAGCACAATGTGCTCACGGAGAATGCCTCCGTCGGGCATCATGCCCAAGCGTCCGTTGCCCAAAGGAAGAGTCTCCTCCCAAATAGCGGCAGGTGACGTATAATACAACTGATGATTACAACTGTCGGCAGGCGCATCGGCTGCACGAAGCAGCAACGAGGCTGCAAGCAGAAATAGAGTGGCAAGTGTCTTCATATTGTTTTTTGATTCTGATTTCAGGCTGCAAACTTACTGCATACACTTTGCAGCATTGCTGCATACCTTTTGCAGTGACGCTGCAAAGCAATTGCAGTAGCGCTGCAAAAGGTATGCAGTACCACTGCAAAACAGTTGCACTGATTTTGCAGTGGTTACGCACTGATTATAAGATTATTGCATTTCGAACGAAACTACACCACGGACGTCGGCAGACGAAGCGCAAACGTATGCCTTGAACTTACCCGGTTCGTACTTCCAAGCTGCGGAAGCCTCATCGTAGAACTTCAAATCATCCGGAGTAAGGGTGAAAGTCACGCTCTTCTCCTCGCCCGGCGCCAAACCGACTTTTGCAAAATGTTTCAGTTCCTTTACAGGACGAAGCACACTGCATTTATCATCGCCTACATAAAGCTGTACAATCTCTTTTCCGGCAATGCTACCCGTATTCTTCACGGCAACTGTCACCGTCAGCGTACCGTCGGCAGCCATGGCCTTGGCAGAAGCCACCGGTTTGCCATATGTAAAGGTAGTATAGCTCAAGCCATGACCGAAGGGGAAGAGTGCCGGAACCTTCTTGGTGTCGTGCCAACGATAGCCCACCAGAATATCTTCCTTATACTCCTGCTTAATGCTGTCGCCCGGATAACTGAGTTCATCAAAAGCATGTGCACCGCAATCCGTCAACTTGGCAGGGAAAGAAAAGGGCAACTTTCCGCTTGGATTCACCGCACCACTCAGGATGTCAGCCAGAGACTTGCCACCCATGGAGCCTAAATACCAGCCTTGCACAATGGCAGGAACCCGGGATACCCACGGCATTTCCACCGCATTACCACTGAGAAGCACCAGAACCAGGTTCTTGTTTACCCCCAGCAAAGCTTCAATCAGTTCATCCTGCCCGAAAGGCAAGCCGTATTCCAGACGGTCGCCGCCTTCACAATCCTGGAAGTGGTTCTTGTTCAATCCGCCTACCAGTACCACCAAGTCTGCCTTTTTCGCCATTTCCACGGCTTCTGCACGGAGTGAGTCTACCACATTCTGCGGAATTTCATCTGCACGGCCGTACATCGGACGACCGGCGGCATAGCCTTTCGCATAGGCTACCTTATCACCATAAACGGCACGCAAGCCATCCAGCGGAGATACCATATCCTTCACTTTCAGTTCGGAAGAGCCTCCTCCCTGATTCAGCAAGCGTACGGCATTATCGCCCACCACCAGGATATTCTGATACTTGGCTGCATCAATCGGCAGCAACGGGGCACCTTTCTTTATCACCGGAGCATTCTTCAACAGCACAATGCCCTCATTGCCTATCTCGCGGGCAGCGGCATAATGCTCTTCCGTAGCTACCGAACCATAGGGTTTCTGACGGTTCATCGCCGTACGGAATATCAAGCGAAGAATGCGGGAAGCCTTGTCATCTATTGTAGACATCGGCACTTTGCCATCTTTCAACATCTGGAGGTAAGGGTTGGCAAGGTAATAATCGTTATAGGTAAATACACTCTCGGACGTCAGACCGTTGGTGTAAGAACCCATTTCAATATCCAGACCGTTGACGGCAGCTTCATAGGTGTCGTGGGCACCGCCCCAGTCGGTAATGACACAGCCGTCGAACTTCCAGTCATCTTTCAGAATCTTGTTCAGTGTGAAATCGTTATGGCAGGCGTGCTGGCCGCGAATCTTATTGTAAGCGCCCATAATGCTCCAGGCACCTCCTTCTTCTACCGCAGCCTTGAATGCAGGCAGATAGATTTCATGCAAAGCACGGTCGCTAAGATTCACATCAATATGTCCGCGCCACAGTTCCTGGTTGTTCAGCGCATAGTGCTTGACACAAGCTGCCACTCCGTTCTTCTGCAACTCCTGGATGTAAGGTACGCACATCACACTGGCCAGATAAGGGTCCTCGCCCATATATTCAAAATTACGCCCGTTCATCGGAGTGCGGTAGATGTTGACGCCGGGGCCCAGCAACACATCCTTTTCACGATAGCGCGCTTCCTCACCGATGGCCTTGCCATACTTGGCAGACATGTCCGGATTCCAGGTAGCGGCCAGACAAGTCAAGGCCGGGAAAGCGGTAATGCTGTCATTGGTCCAGTTGGCATATCCCCAGTCATTCCAGTTGATTTCGGCACGGACACCGTGAGGGCCGTCGCTCATCCAAAGCTCGGGAATGCCGAGCCGCGGAACACCCGCACTGCTGAATTTACTCTGCGCATGGCAAAGGGCTACCTTCTCTTCCAGCGTCATCCGGCTGAGGGCATCCTTTACACGTGCTTCAATAGGTTGCGCATCGTCCATATAGACCGGTGTCTGTGCAGACACGGTACTGATGGAGCATGCAAGAAATAAGGTTGCTAAAAATTTATTCTTCATGTCTTAATTGGTTAATATGCTAATGTGCCAATTAGCACATCAAATTATCATTTAACTTTAATCGCCGTCGTCGCCTTCTCCAGTCCATCAGCCGTAGCCGTCACCTTGACACCACCCGGTTCACCGTTGTTCTGCAGTACCACCAGGCACTTTCCGTAGAAAGTCTTGCGGTGGTTGTCCTTGAACTTCTCCATAGAGATGGGGCTTCCGTTATCCACTCCAGCAATGAAGCCGGCACCTTCTACGGCAAAGGTCACATCGTTTTCGGCATTCGGACACAAATTTCCATCTTTGTCCAGAATCTCAACCGTAATGAAACTCAAGTCTTTGCCATCTGCCTGAATGGTACTGCGGTCGGGGCTGAGACGAATCTGCGCAGGTTCGCCCGCTGTCCGGATTTCCTGCTCGGCCACAGTCTTTCCTTCCTTGCGGGAAACAGCCTTTACCGTACCCGGCTCATACTTCACGCGCCACATGACGTGGAAATCGTCTTTTCCCTTGCTGCGCACACCCTGCGACTTTCCATTCACGAAAAGCTCCACTTCGTCGGCATTGTTATAATATGCCCACAAATCGATGTCTTGTCCCTCCGTCCAATTCCAATGCGGGAAAAGATGCAACACCGCCTTATCCGGACGCCACTCGGACTGATACATGTAGTAGACATCCTTCGGGAAGCCGGCCAAGTCGATAATGCCAAAGTAAGAGCTGCGTGCCGGCCAACCGTAAGGAGTAGGCTCACCGATATAATCGAAGCCCGTCCAGACGTATTGTCCACTGATAAAGTCGTTGTTCTTCACATGACGCATAGTACCTTCGTGACGGTTGCCCCAAGGAACATGACAGTTGTCGTAGGAGGAGCAAGAGAACGAGGCATCATAGAAAGGCTTGTCCCAACGTTCGGGCCAGATGAACATCGAATCACTCGGCATCCGGTAGTAACCGCGTGTCATCAGGCCGGAAACACTTTCCGTCACGATGAACGGCTTGCCGGGGAAGTTCTCGGGAACACCTGCAAACCAGTCGTCATGGTAATTGAAGCCGATAATATCAAGCGCACCGGAACGGAACAAATGATTGTTCGGGTTCGGCTCGTTGCAGCCTGCCGTCACGGGGCGCGTGGCATCGAGCTTTCTCACCATATCTGCCAGTTTCTTTGTCAGCAGTGAGTTGACGGACATTTCTCCGTCCTTTGCCAGCATATCCGCACTGTGACCGAAGTTCAAGACCAGATTGGCCTCTTCCAGACTCAAGGTGTCGGCTTTGGCATCCGTCCACTGCTCCAGCACTTCGTTGCCGATACTCCACATGAAGATGGAAGGATGATTGCGGTCACGCACGATAAGGTCAGTCAAATCGCGTTCGTGCCATTCGTTGAAATACCGTGAATAATCGTGGCGGGTCTTTTTCTTGCGCCACATATCAAAGGTCTCGTCCATCACGATGAAGCCCATACGGTCGCAAAGGTCGAGCAACTCCGGTGCGGGAGGATTATGGGAGCAGCGGATGCCGTTGCAACCCATTTCTTTCAGAATCTCCAACTGGCGCTCGATGGCGCGCGTATTCACCGCAGCTCCCAGGCAACCCAAGTCATGATGCATGCAGACACCATTTATCTTCACTTGTTCACCATTCAGGATAAATCCTTTTTGTGCATCGAAGCGGAAAGTACGGATGCCGGTAGGAGTATAGTAACGGTCGAGTACCTCGCCGGTCTGCTTATCCTTGAGGATGCTTTCTACCCTATACATATAGGGCGTATCAATACTCCAAAGACGGGGATTCTTCAAGTGTATCTCCTGCTCCACTTCTGCCGGAGTAAGAGGCATCAACTGCGCTTCCGACACAGCCTCACCCACCGCATTGCCGTCAGCATCCACTAACCGGGATTGCAGGACGACATCGGCCATCTGTGCTTCTGCATCGTACTGTAGTTTGGTGCGTATCTTCAACTGGGCACTGTTCTTCGACACATCTTCTGCCGTAACATAGGTACCCCATTGCGCTATATGAGCTGGATTCAGCTTTGTCAGCCATACATTACGGTAGATGCCGCAACCGGAATACCAGCGCGAATTGGGCTGTTCGGCATTGTCCACACGAACCGCCAACACATTCTCCTCTCCCCACTTGATATAGGGAGTCAGGTCATAACTGAACGAGATGTACCCGTAGGGACGTGTCCCCAATTCATGGCCATTGATATAAACGGTGGAGTTCATATAGGCACCATCGAAATCTATGCGATAGCGTTTGCCCTCATCGGCCTTATCGGCAGTAAAAGTCTTGCGATACCAGCCTATACCACCAGGCAGTGCACCTCCACCCGTTCCCGAAGGATTGTCTTTACTGAATTCTCCTTCAATGGCCCAATCGTGGGGCAAGTTCAGTTTCCGCCAGTCTGCGTCATTATAATCCGGACGGGCTGCCGCCGTATCGTCTCCCAAGCGAAAGGCCCAGTCGGCAGTAAAATCCAAGCTACGGTCATCGCCAGCTACCTCTTTAGGAGCATTGCAACCGGCCAGTAGGGACAGCCCGATGGCCAAAGACAATATGATTTTATTCATAGTAATAAATATCTAAAAGATTATCGAGTGCCTATTCCTCTCTCACAGCTATTCAGAAGTAGGGAAGTTCCTGGCACCGGGGAAGGCATCGTTCGGCACCGAGGAACGACGAGATCGGTACCGGGAAGATTTCTCTCCCTGGCACCGTCGTCTATCATTCTGATTATAATTTTACGGTTTGTGCTTTTCCGTCATACTTCACCGTTGTACCTTTAGCCTTTAAGTCGAACGGTTGCGGCTGGTCTTTGCTTACCTTCACTACATTGAAAGTACGTTCCTTCAGCATACCAGGGAAGTCACCCGTACGGTCGCCGATAACCAGTGTACCCTCAGCATCGTTATAGGCAAACGGTATAGTGGCATATTGTCCCTTCTCATAATTATAGTTCACACCTTCATCCTCATAGAGCGTAAATGCGCCGTCCTTACCCGTATAAACATAGAGGGTGATTTCCGAAGCCGGTTTTTCATCACTGTATTGCATGTCCGGACCATAAGGTACAATGGCACCTTCGCATACGTAGAGCGGAATACGTTCATAAGGAGCATCTACTGTCAACTTCTGGCCGCCATCCACATACTTGCCGGAGTAGAAGTCATACCAACCACAGCTTGCCGGGAAATAAACCTCGCGGCTGCGTGCGCCATATTCGTAAACCGGAGCCACCATCAAGGCAGAACCGAACATGAACTGGTCACCTATATTGTTGACGTTTGCATCAGCTGTGAAGTCCATTACGAGCGGACGCATGATGGTATAATCATTGAAATAAGTCATACCTGCCAAAGAATAGATATACGGCATCATGTTGTAACGCAGCTTCGTATAATAAACGATGGAGTTGTAGCACGGATGTCCTGCCGGAGCGATATTCCAAACCTCACGGTACGGATACTGGCCGTGTGCACGGAACAACGGGCAGAAAGCGCCGAACTGATACCAACGGGTATTCAACTCTCTCCATTCCTTATAATCGGCATTTTCACGTCCGGTCTTGTTGAATTCCATCTGACCAGCCACATAACGGTTCTCTACACAGAATCCACCGATGTCCATAGTCCAATAAGGGATACCGCTGACAGCAAAGTTCAAGCCGGCAGAGATTTGCGCTTTCATATCTTCCCAACGGGTAGCGATGTCACCACTCCAGGTGGCGGTAGAATAGCGCTGCAATCCTGCAAAGCCGGAACGTGTCAACAAGAAGACGCGCTTGTCCGGTTCCACGCCGCGCTGTCCGTCATAGATAGCTTCTGCATTCATCAGTGCGTATGCATTGAAGAACTTGGCAGAGGGGCCGAGTGCTGTCGGACCGCAAAGGTCCTTGCGGTATTGCAAATCCGTACAGTCGCGTATGTTCGGTTCGCTGGCATCCATCCACCAAGCGTCAACACCCAGAGGATAGTAGTGGTCTTGCATCTGCTTCCAGAAGAGCTTGCGTGCATCGGCATCGTATGCGTCATAGAAAGAGCCCAGATAGCCAGGACCGACCCAGTCTTTGATGCTGTCTTTGATAGCCTGCTGATACATCCAACCTTTTTCGTCAAATTCCTTGAAGTGTTCGGTCGTAGCATAGAACTTGGGCCATACGGAAATCATCAGACGTCCGTTCATGGCGTGGATGGAGTCGACCATTCCTTTCGGGTCGGGGAAACGTTCAGGGTCGAACTCATGGCTTCCCCATGCATTCTGCTTCCAGTGCAGCCAGTCAATTACGATATTGTCGATAGGAATCTGACGTTCACGGAATTCCTTCAGGGTGGAGAGAACCTCCTCACGCGTATTGTACTTCTCACGGCTCTGCCAGTAACCCATCGCCCATTTCGGCATAATCTGGGATTTACCTGTCAATGTACGGTAGCCGCTAATCACATCGTCCATATCATCACCATAAACGAAATAGTAGTCTATCTCATTCTGCATTTCACCCCACCAGGATAGTTTGTTCTGTTCTTCATCAGCCACCGGACTTAATACCCGCAGACCGCAGTAAGAAACACCGGCGTCAGGCTTCCACTCTATCTTCAATGGAACGCGCTTGCCCGCTTCCAGATTAACAGCAAACTTATAGCTGTTAGGATTCCAAGCTGTACGCCAACGTTCGGGAACCACCAATTCATTATCAATATATACTTTCATGTAGCCTGCATAGTAAAGGATGAAACGGAATAAACCGCTTTCTGCCGGTTCTATTTCTCCCTCATAAACTACATCAGACCCTCCGAACGGGAAACCCGCAGGCAAATTAATCACCTTACTCAGATGTGCGGCACGGTCCAGATGTTCAAAATAAAGAGAATCCTCACGACGTACAAGGGTTTCCACATCTTTCTTGCCCGGAATATATGTACCGGTCAAAGCACCTTCCTTGCCCTCTTTATCATAAAGTTTGAAGACATCACCCAGTTGTGAGTAGTCACGCGGGTCACCGAAACGGCAGAGCGAATAGCTGTCCCAAAGCACACCGTAGTTTTTATTAGACACGATGAAGGGTACAGACACCTTTGTATTGTACTGGAACAGTTCCTCATTCTTACCTTTATAGTTGAACTCATCCGCCTGGTGCTGGCCCAAGCCATAGAAAGCCTCATCATTGCCTGCCGACTGGAATACCTGACGTACTGTATATCCTTTCGTACCTTCCACTTCCACCGGAGTAAAGGTCCGCCCGTCAGAGTCTTCAGCCAGAATCTGCTTGCCGTCGGCATCCGTGAAGCGTACCTCACCCGTTGTCTTGGACACAATGGCACATAATTCCGATGTCTTGACAGTCACTTCATCGCCCTGCTCTTCGACCTTAAAGTCGGTCTTATTCTGTTGAGGGATCACAATGAGACTCTGCTCCTTTGAAAATTCCTTCTCAGGAGTAGCCGATACATGAATGAGCTTCTCGCCCATTACTTCTAATCTTACTTTACGCACATCCGTCGGTTGCTGCTGCTTGACTTCCACAACAACACCGTTCTCGGTCTTTTGGAATCCGCCTCCGGAACATGCGGCGAGCATCCATCCGGCAAGCAAATAAACTGAAGTGTTTTTCAATTTCATATTACTGTTTTTAAAGTGAATTTTCTCCAATGCAAAAATAGAAAGTTTACTTCAAAAACGAGTCCTCCCGATGTTGAAACAAAAGGGCGCTTTTGATTACCCTAAAAGACAATATGTTTCCGTAAGGGGTATCTTTTGTTATCTACCCTCTCTTTCCTGATAAACAGAGGGCAAAACACCGAATTCATCCTTGAAATATTTGCTGAAATACTTGGGGTTGTTAAAGCCCAACTGATACGCTATCTCCGATACATTTTGCTGACTCTCGCGCAGCATCTGCGCCGCTCTTTTCAGACGGATGACACGGATAAATTCAATAGGTGTCTTACCGGTTATCTGCAAGAGTTTCTTGTAAAGATGTACCCGGCTCATACCCAACCCCCGACTCAACTCTTCTACGGACAAGTCACACCGACCGATGTTCGCCTCCACATATTTGATGGCATTTTCCACCAGCTTTTCATCCAACGAAGTAATGGCTATTTCACTTGGTTCGGGGTCAATGAGCGACTTTGCCTTGCGCTTCTTGCTCAGGTCAATCAACTTGCGCATACGCAGAATAAGGATTTCCACATTGAAAGGTTTCGTCACATAATCATCCGCACCGATGGTCAACCCCTCCACTTTATCTTCCACAGCCTGCCGTGCAGTGAGCAATATCATCGGAATGTCACTCGTGCGTTTATCGGTCTTCACCCAGCGGCACAATTCATTCCCATCCATCTCGGGCATCATTACGTCGCTGACAATAATATCCGGCATCAGTTCCGATATTTTCTGCCAAGCTTCCCGACCATTGGAAGCTGACTGTATACGGAAATACAAGCTCAGACTATCTTTCATGAAGGCAACCAAATCTTCATTATCATCCACAATCAGGGCCAACGGCTTTTCTTTTTCATCTTCATTATCCTCCATATCGTCCAGCAAATCAACCGAAAGCGCTTCCTCTTCCATACCCGGCAAAAGTTCCTCATGCTCTTCCACCTCTTCTGTAAGCGGTGCAGGCTTGGGAGGACTTACACGTACATGTTTAACCGGGAGCTCAACCAGAAACACACTACCGGAACCCACATTGTCGACAACGCGCACCGTACCCTCATGCAGCGTCACAAAGTCGCGTACCAGGCTCAAGCCAATACCGCTACCCGTTGACTGGTGCTCCGGTTCTTCCTGCTCCACCTGATAGAAACGTTCAAAAATCCGCTCCTTGTCTTCATCCCTGATACCGACACCGGTATCCGATACCTTTATCAGCAATCTTCCGGACATCTCTTTCGACATTTCCAATGCCACATCCACACGTCCCCCGTCCGGAGTAAATTTGAAAGCATTGGACAGAAGATTCATCACAACTTTACCAATTTTATCCTCGTCGAATGACATATTCAGCGATTCCATGGCCGAAAAGAATGTCAGATGCACATGTTTCTTTTCAGAAAGCATCAGGAAAGAAGCACAGATGCTACGCACATACGCCACAATATCCCCCTCGGACAAAGTGAGATGCAATCCTGCCATCTCATTCTTACGGAAATCGAGCAACTGGTTGACCAGATTCAACAAACGCTGCGCATTGCGGTACATCAGTTGTAGCTTGCCATGCAGTTTTTCGTCCGTAATCTCCTTCATCATACTTTCCATCGGCGATATAATCAGCGTAAGCGGCGTACGCAACTCATGGCTGACATTCGTAAAAAAGCGGAATTTCATCTGGCTCAACTCCTCCCTCTTCTTCGCATCTTCCTCTATCTGGCGGATTCTGAACTTATTACGTTCCCTCCGTTGTACGGCATAAAGTGAAAAGGAAACAACTCCTACTATCAGAAGAGCATAAACGATATATGCCCACGGAGTCATCCAGAAAGGCGGAAGAATGACAATCTTGAGCGAAGCCTCTTCAGTACCCGCATATCCGTCACTGTTTGTAGCCTTCACTCTTAAGATGTAAGTTCCCGGAGCCAAATTGGTATAGGTAACGCGATGCATATCGGACATACTCGTCAGCCAGTTCTCATTAAACCCTTCCAATTTATAGAAATACTGTGTCTTTTCGGGCAGCACGAAATTGTCCGACGCGAACAGCACCGTGAACACATTCTGCTTATAAGCCAAGACAACTTCTTCTGTTTCATTCAAAGCTTCCTTCAAGATGACACGTCCTGCATACTCCTTGCCCACCTTCACGTCTTCATTGAACAACTGGAAACCGGTAAACATGACCTTGGGCAACGTACGGTTATACTTTATGTTGCCCGGCTGGAAGCGATTCAGCCCATACAGTCCTCCCACTACAATCTCGCCCGTATGCAGTCGTTTGAGGGAACGCTGGTTGAAGTCACAACTCTGCAACCCGTCCTTGTCATTATAGGTATAGCAACGGAACACAGGCTGCTCCGTCTTGCTGTCAACGGACAACACCACGTTTATCAGTTCTCCTCCGGTGCTGATCCATATACTTTTGTTTTCATCTTCCGTAATACCTAATATCAATAGTTTGGAGAAACCGGGTTTGATAGGCACTTCGTACAATTCATCCCGTTTGCTGTCATATACATTCAAGCCTTCACGCGTGGCTATCCATAACAAACCGCGACTATCTTCGTAAACTTGATTGATATTTTGGTTGGAAAGTCTGGTCTTACCCGATTTTGTACCTGCAAAATTTGTAATCTCGCCGGTCCTCAGGTCCATGAAAGCCATCCCTGCCGAAGTACCGATAATCAGATTATTGTCACAGCTGATGCAGAGGGATGAGATATAGTCCGACACAAGGTTTGAATTACCTGTAGAATAGGTGGTAAATATCCCCGTCTGAGGATTCAGGCATTGCAATCCTCCCCCCAACGTACCGATCCAGATATTTTTGTCCGCATCTTCTGCCAATGCCCATACATTGTCATAGACCAGCGAGTTACTGTCTCCCTTACGGGACCGGTAATGGATAAAGCGGTTTCCATCATAACAATTCAGTCCGCCCCAGAAAGTACCAGCCCACACTCTGCCGCTACTGTCCCGAAGAAGGCAGACTATGACATCACTCGAGATAGAGCGGGGATCTGCCGTATGCGAAAAAAACATACGTTCATCCGTCACGCTATTCCAGCGAATCAACCCGCGGTCGTTGGTCCCCACCCATACGATATCACCGCCTCCGTCCTCCACACAATTGATGTCGCCTACATCGGCAATGCCGAATTTGAAGACACTTTCATTATAGAAAGAGACGCCCTTCTTGTAGGTTCCCACCCACATCGTACCGGCCTCATCTTCATAAAGAGCCGTTATTGTATTGTTGGACAGAGTACGCCCGTTATTAGGATCGTTCGCCAGACGGATTTTCCGTCCCGCCGGTTCTATCAATTCAATGCCATCCTGATCCCTGCCTACCCATATACATCCGTATTTATCCTGTGCCACTGCACGTACGGTATTGTAGGTGTCCGTTCGGGGAGAACGCTGTTCCCAAACCTTCTGAGAAAGGCTATAAATCCACATCCCCTCCACACTGAATATCCACGCCCGCCCACTATGGTCGACAAACAAATCAAAGGTAGCATTCTTTACTTCCCTGCAATCTTCGGCAATGTCCGGATTGGTCCACTTGATATTTTGCTTTTCCTCATCTATACAAGCCAAGATACCGTTACTCAGAACCAGCAGGATTCCTTCGCCGCATTCTTTCATGTCGGACACTTCGGCTTTCGCAAGCAGTTCATCCGCCCCCTTTACTGCTACGGCATTTTTCTGTTCCTCTCTATAGCTGTAAACACCTTTACCATTAATATAGATCCAGAAAGTCTTTTCCTTATCAATATAGATAAGTGAAGGATTTCCGGTCAGACCGATGTTCCACATCCAGGCTTCCACATTACGGTCAAAAACATCGGAAGCCGAGTTGTAAATGGCATACCCACCTCCCGTACGTATCCACAAATTACCGGACGTATCTTCTTGTATATCCTCGACATAACTATCGGGAAGAGATTTCTCATCATCTTTCTGGCTGCGATAAATCTTTATATTGTAACCATCATAGCGATTCAGCCCCGAAGCTGTACCAAACCACATGAATCCGTTTGAATCTTTATAAATAGCATTAACCTGATTATTGGAAAGTCCGTCTTTCACTTCCAAATGTTTAAACATGTAGTCGTGTGAAGCAGCAGAGAAACATACCATCCAAACCCACAAGAGCAGTAGTTGCAGTCTTTTCATACTATCAGAGCTAAGGGAAGTTATTTTTATTGCAAATGAAGTGAAAAACGAACAGAAAAGCAAGAAAAGGCAAGGATTTTTAAAGAAGGAGAAGCATATCCCTCGCGGACATACTTCTCCGTAACCAATCAAAAAAAACTATATCAACAATCCTTGTAACCTATAAAACCTATTTGTATGATACTTTTAAAAACTGTCTTTTATTCTATCCACCACTCAATCAGTAAGGGTATTGACCGGCTGCGGCTCCCTTCATGATGCCCTCAATGGCATAAGCCTCCTTCGCCGTACCCGTACCACGGTTCATGTCACCGCCGGTTTCCCAATAGAAGGGGACACAACCGTGGTTTTTCGCCTCTCGGGTGACTACCTCATTCCAATAGGCGCGGCTCTTGTTATGCATCTCCTGGTCAATATCAGGATAGGCAAGTTCAGAAGTCCCCTCTATCTTGTCTTCTTTTGTCCGCTTCATGGCGCTATACTCGCCTACAATCACAGGAATTCCCTTATCTGCATAGGCCGTTTTCATCTTCTGGAATTGCTGCTTCACATAATCTTCTTCGTAACCGGTGGCATTATGAATGGAACCGGATACATGATTATCCTTACCCCAATAAAGGAATACATTGCTCCAGGTTTCGTCATGGTTCATCATGGTGAACTGATAGGGATCATAGAAGTGAACTTCCACCATCAGACGGTCGGGTACCTCATCCTTGGGCATCGTGTAATCATTCACCGTCTTGTCAATATTGGTATAAGGGCCTTGCACAATCAGACAACGGCTCGCATTATTTCCTCCGGTGGCACGCACGGCATCAATGAAGGTCTGTTCATATTTCAAGATAACATCTATTGCCGATGTTCCAACGTTCCCCTGGTCTTGCTGTCCGGGTTCGTTACATCCGGCAAAGAGCAGGTGCTCGTCATAAGCATTCAGTTTATTGGCAATCTGTGTCCAGATAGCTTTCTGCTTGGCATCCACTTCGCTGCTGTAACCATGAGTGATACTCTCTTCGAGCCAACCGCCATCCCAATGGATATTGACAATGGCATACATATCATTGGCTACACAGTAACCCACCACTTCGCTCACCCGGTCGAGCCATACAGCATCTATCTCATAGGTCGATGGATTCACAATGTAATAATCCCACGCACAAGGGATGCGTACCGCATTAAATCCCAATGCCTTCAGCCCTTTGACATATGCCTCGCTTACTTTAGGATTTCCCCATAACGTTTCGCCCGCTATCTTGTTCTTGTTATCACAAGCTTCCAGCGTGTTGCCGATATTGATACCTGCATACATCTTGGCGGCAAGTGTCCTGGCATCGCTTTCCATATTCCCGGTTTCGCCCGCACCCTGCTTTACGGTCACAGTCTCCGTCAGGCTACCCAAAGTAAAAGAGATATGGCCTTCGCGCGCTCCCAAAGGATTGGGAGAGACGGTAAACTTGAAAATCTTGTCTTCCATGGCACGGGTATTGACTGCCTTTATCCAAGAAACATCGGAAACGGCTTGTACGTCACCATTGGTTTCCACCACTACAGAAACATCTCCTCCCGCAGCTGGCAGGTCGAAAGAGGTAGAGTTGGATATGATTAATCCGTCCGCAGCCGTTTGTTTCACTGTGAAGCTCCCTACTTCGCTGCCTCCGGCTTTCACCGTTACCTTGGCTTCACGGTCACTCGTGTCCGTATTGGCTTCTGCCATAACGGTATACTTCAAAATACTACTCGAAGCAGAACTTTCGGCAGTAACCTTACACCACTCCGGTGCACTGCTGGTAACTTCCAATGCAACGTTCGACTTGATGTTCAGCGTACTTGTTCCTCCGGTCTTGGAGAAAGTCATTCCATCCGTCAGAATGTTCGCGGGAATCGTTATTTCTGGAGTCACAGTATCATCATTGCCGGAACATGCGGCAACGAAAGAAGAGAAAAGCAGTGCCGACAGCACCAGGCAAATTTGGAATTTTTCAATGATATTCTTCATCATGTCTTTACGTATTAAAAATAATGGTTAAATCAGTGAGAGCAAAAGTAGCGGAAAAGGCGGAAAACACACCGATGCCATGTTATCTGCAACGGTATCATTTGTTTCCGAATAGGGTTCAAAAGTTATCATTGAATGACATCAGACACATCCGGCTTGCTTGAACCGAAAGAATACTTTATTTTTGTGTATAAACACTTCCTTCAACTACCCTGATTCATATATCTGATAAACTATTTAAAATACAATGTATTTATGAGAAAGATGATGTTACTTTTAGGACTGGCGCTCAGCCTGTCCTGCTTTTCACAAAACCGGCAAGGTTATCAAAATCCCGTTATTCCCGGTTTCCATCCCGACCCGAGTATCTGCCGCGCAGGAGATGACTTTTATCTGGTCAACAGTAGTTTCCAATATTTCCCGGGCGTACCGTTGTTCCACAGCAAAGACCTCATCAACTGGGAACAAATCGGACACTGCCTGACGCGCCCCTCACAACTGCCGCTTCACGACGCCGGCCCATGGGGAGGAATCTATGCACCTACCATCCGCTACAACAGCGGTACATTCTACATGATTACCACCAACGTGTCCGACAAAGGCAACTTCCTTGTACACACTACCGACCCGCGTGGCGAATGGTCAGAACCCGTATGGCTCAAGCAAGGCGGTATAGACCCGTCCCTCTATTTTGAAGACGGCAAGTGTTACCTCGTCAGCAATCCGGGCGTAGGTATCTATCTGTGCGAAATCAACCCCAAAACCGGCGAACAACTCAACGAGTCCAAACGCATCTGGAACGGCACGGGCGGACGGCACCCTGAAGGGCCGCATATTTACAAGAAAGACGGCTGGTATTATCTGCTGATTTCCGAAGGCGGCACGGAATACGGCCACAAAGTGACAATAGCCCGTAGCCGCGATATAGACGGCCCGTACGAAGAGAACCCCGCCAATCCCATCCTGACCCACATCAACAAGAATGCACAAAACAGCCCGATACAAGGAACCGGCCATGCCGACCTGATACAAGCCCCTGACGGTTCGTGGTGGATGGTGTGTCTCGCTTTCCGTCCGCAAAGCGGCAACCATCACCTGCTGGGACGCGAAACGTTCCTTGCTCCCGTGCGCTGGGACAAGAATGCCTGGCCGGTAGTAAACGGAGATGGCACAATAGCCCTGCAAATGGATGTGCCAACCCTACCGCAATATCCTCTTGCCCCCAAGCCTGCACGCACCGATTTCAAAAACGGCAAATTAGGTCCCGAATGGGTTCATATCAGAAACTATCATCCGGAAAACTATACCTTTGCTTCCGGTAACCTCCGTCTGAAAGCAACCCCCGTAAACCTGAACAACGGGAAAGGCAGTCCTACTTTTGCCGGCCGCCGGCAAGAACATATCGACTTCACAGCCACCACTTCCATGCAACTGAAAAAAGCCGCCAGTGGCGACGAAGCCGGCCTGACGGTCTACATGTTCGAATCATCCCATTACGATTTATTAGTCAAGCAATTGGCAGACGGGAAACAAGCTGTAGTATTGCGCTACCAATTGAATGAATTGACCCATACGGAAAAGGAAGTTATTCTGCCCCAGGGGAAAGTACAACTCCGTGTAAAAGGCAGCAACGAAATCTATTCGTTCGAGTATGCCACAAACGGAAAGGACTTCAAAGAACTGGGCCGAATGAATACGCGCTATATCAGTACAGAAACTGCCGGTGGCTTTACGGGAATCATGCTGGGATTGTATGCCGTCTCCGGTTCTCAAACCTCAAAAGCATATGCAGACTTTGAATACTTTGATTACGAAGGAAAATAGCAGCCAATCTTAGAGAAAGCCCCTGCTTTTCTCCGCTTCCGCCCTTTTGTCTGTCCGGTTCAGTACAAAGATTCATGAACGGCCCACTTAGGTGAACAAGTTTGTTCACCTAAGTGGGCTGATTTGTTCACTACTATGAACAAGGCGGACCACTTTAGTGGAGATACCATAAAATCACTATGTTTATCGCAATAAGTACCCATCCCGTCCGAACAAAGTACAAGGCAAAGAGCTATCAAAGCGCCGCCTTACGGACCACCTCCTTTATTTTATTCTCTCTATGGTTCTTCAATCTATATCAGAACGATGCACACCGGTGAGGGCAAAACAAAAAATCCGGGATGGCCTGCATCCCGGATTTCCTATCTAACCAGTATATTTCCGTCTATCCCTCTTACCATTCAGGAACAGAGAAAAGAGTGTGGAACGTGAACTTCACTTCCATAGAACTGCTGAAACCAAGTTCCTTGATAACATCACCATCAGGAGTACCGAAAGCGCACCCTTTATCCTTTGTTGTCCCATAGCAATTCCAAAGTTCCAGACGATACTTCGGGGATTCATTGGCATCGAGCACTTTGGATGCATCAAATGTCACTTCCTTGCCATCCAGATAGAGGTTGTCAAGTGTGGCATGTAAACCGGGGAAATACTTGTAAATGTCAGCCACTTCAACGAAGGTCATGATGGAACCTGCCGCATAGTCGGCAGATTCGTACTTAATGTCGAACTGAGAAGCCACAAGGCTGTACTGGAAGTTCTCGTATTTCACCTCGAACGTAGCTCCTGCGTTATATCCCCATGCACTTCCCCAATCCGGATTGACAGTAACCAGATTGGGCGTATAAATACCTGCACCGGTACCGTCGGTAATGACGGTGCAGACAATCTCAAGCTTCTCCTTGAAATGGATGGCAGGCTCGGTACCTTGATTTTCTACATTGCTGAACGGACTGAGAGGAACAGCATTGCCTACAGAACCCGCCCCATAAGCATTGAACAACTGAACACGGTACTTGCCGTTTCCTTCAATGTCGCCATAATAGAAGCGGTTGGCATCAAACCGGATGGAAGTACCGTCCAGCTTGATGTCGTCAATGCGTACAAACGAATTGGGATAGCGCTTCGCCATACCGGCAAAGTCAAGCGTAAACACCATAGCATCGGTACAAGTTCCCTCGAAAACAAACGTGTGCTGTCCAGCCAAGTCTTCGGGTGAAATGGCTACAAGCAGTGCATCCCAACTTCCTGCCCATGATGAATCGGCGATATTGAGCAATACAGGAACCTGCGCATCGGCATCGGCCTTGGCCTGGCTGTAATAGTTCAACGAATAGCCATAGTCGCCATCGGGCAGGGCAATCTGCAAGCCGTCGGCAGTCAACGACAGAATGTTCAGCTTACCACTCTTCGTGCCAATCCAAGTATTGGCACAAAGCACATCTATGTCGATGTCAATCACTTTATTCGCCTCGTCAATCGTAAACTTACCGGTTTCATCGGTCACGGTACCGTCTTCGGCAATACGATGAATATTCACCGTACCGTCCTCCTTGAGCTCCATATAACCATAGTCCTTTCCGTAAGTATAACCTATCCAGCCATTATCCGTACCCATCTCCCAATGAATCTGCTGTTCAATGTTGGGTTGTCCGTTGGAAACTGTGCTCCAGTTGTCCGTAACACCCCACTGCGTGAAAGGTCCTTCAAACACGTGCTGCTTACCGTCCTGGCCATTGTCAAGATACCACTTCTGATAGAGCAGAGCCTTGTTGAACGGTACGTTCTTGGCTGTGGAAACAGCGCGTACAGCCATACCTTGATAAACTGCGGCAGTGATACGGTGATTGACAGAAGCTGCAAACTGGTAACCTACCGCAAATTCTGTATTGGAAGAGTTGACAGTACCGGTGAGGTAATATCCTTCAGTACCCAGCGCCGTCACATCGTTTGCCACACGCGTACCGGCTGCAGGCAGGAAGATGGAATTACCATTAGGACCGGTGAACTTGAAACCTGTCACTCCATTCTGCTCAGTCCACTCTTTCTGGCACAACGTGAAGAGTTCCTCGAAATCATCGGCAGTAGGCAGTGTGGCACGCCCTTGAAATGCACGGAAAGCCAAGTCGGAAGCCGTTTTATAAGTATCGGCCGAAGCATAGTCGGCAGGGTCGATGCTATTGTTGCATCCGGTCAGGTCACCGAATCCGAAAAGGCCACCCAGTCCAGTCTCGCTCTTGGCACCCACATTGAAGCGAGCCCACTTCACGGAGAGTCCCAGGTCGACAAGGTCATTGTCGAGATCGAAGTCATAGGCAGGAGTAGTGAAGCTCTTCACCTCACCATACACAATGCCGCTACCCAGATTGAGGTAAGCCGCATAATAGTATTGCGTTTCGGGCACCAACCCTTCATGGACGAATGAATAGCTGTCCTTAAGTTCCTCACTCTTCACTATAAGGCCTGCACGAACCGCTTCTACATCGGATGAAGTAGAGATAACAACACCACAAGTAGCATCGGCCGTAGCATCGGTCAATGTCCCACCCAATACAGCCGAGGCGAAGTCGACAGATGCGGCATCGGCAGTAGCCACCTTGGCATCGGTGGTGAGCAAGCTTTTCACCTCACCTTTGTAATACACCTTACCCTGCAAGCATACATAAGCCTGATAATAGAGCGTAGAGTTATTGTTCAACCCGTTCAACTGAGCACTGAAGGCGCTACCGTCATAAGCAGCCTGCACGTCCTCGGGCAGGTTGTCTTGCGCAAAACCATAGAAGAAGCCGGTCTTATAGCTTCCGGCATCCATGCCATCCAACCCGGAGAGCGTGGCATGGAGTGTAGCGGTAGTGGCGGTCACATCGGACGACCCCGTCACCACCGACGATTCGTTCAGAATCGGGGTGGTGTGGATAGTATAGTCGTCATCTTCACTGCACGAAGCCAGCGAAAGACCCAGTACAAGTGAAAGTATTCCTAAATATATCTTTGTCTTCATATATACTAAATTCATTTAAGTGGTTATTCAATGGTCATCGAAATTATCTCAACCTTCACATCCGGCTGTCCGTCTTCGGTGGCAGCCACAGTAGCAAGTCCCTTATTCTGGATACCGATACAGATACAACTGCTTCCTTCGTAAGTCACAGTGGCACCGGTGGTATTGGTCACGGACACAGTCTGTACAGCTCCTTCGGCAGTATCAAAGGCCACGGCATGAGCCAGGTTGTAGCAGTCATCTTCCCAAGCATTTCCGATGTTATTGTCCATAATCACGGTCTTAGGAGTCGCGCCCTCGTTCCAAGTGATTCCACTCAGCACTTTGTACTGTATCTTCAGCGTCTGGTTCTTTTTCAACTTCACCTTCGTGATGTCGATCGGCCATCCCGCGTCACCACCGCCCCAAGGATTGTAGAACTGCAAGCGCAAACGATCGGGATTTCCGTCACCGAAAAGAATTTGTACCTTGCTGTTGTCTACCTTGATTTCAGTAGGCCCGGTAGGTCCGGTAGCGATAGGTTTGTAGTTGAGGTTGGCACAAAGATAAGAATCCACGGCTCCCTTGTCATTGGTCGTTGCAGGCACACCCATCTGGAAAGAGCTGGTGACATCGCAAGCCATTACGGTAAACTCGCTTCCCTTCACTTCCACCGTGCGCTTATCACCGGTAGCGGTGAGGACGGTTATCTCAACCGGATTGCCGTCGGCATCCATAAATTTCAATTTGCCGTCTTCAATGGCAAGCTTACCGGCATTGGTACCGTCATCCCATTTGTAGCCATCGGCCGTGCTGCTCAATACCAGCTCATAGTCGGCAATGGAAGCATCGGCCACAGGTGCCCATGAAGAACCGTACTGTCCCTTCACTACGCTTTCCCAAGCAGCAGAGCCACCATTCCACCATGTCCAGTCATAAGGTTCTTCATCATTGATGAGGAAGCGTGCCTCATTGCCCACATAGGTGACACCGTTGATTTCAGTAGTGAACAGTTTGGTTGCCAAATCTTCAATGGCAGGCTGTTGTACTTCGGCAGGCTGAAGCAAACCCGGATCTTCAGTCGGTATGATACTGGGGTCATTATAAGCCTCTTCGGAAATGAAGTTCCACACCAGCCACCACGGACCTTCGCTATTGGTACGCATCGTAGCTACCTGCAGCAGATAAGGAGTACATTCTATAATCTTGATGTCGTTGGTATAGTTGGAACAGACATCATCAAAACCCTCGTTATGCAATGAATAGGTACCGCCATAGAAAGATATGACAGGGCGTTTCGGGTCAGACACATTCAAGTTGAAAGTTCCGGTGGCATCCGTCGTGCCCGAAGCAGCCACCCGATGAAGTTCCACCGTACAGCCTTTCACAGCATCCAGGCCGAAAGTGATGTACGACTGGAAATAGGGGTCGTCTGCCGGAATGAGCCACGATTGGATACCCGGATCCCAGTTGGGAGCCCAATTAGCGCTACCAATCATAAGGTCGGTAATATTGCTTCCATCATTTTTCACATCAGTGTGGCTCATGTACATCACCGGTCCCGAACAACGGCCAATACCAAAGTTCTTGTCAATGGGAACCCACTTACGGCTCTTGCCCACTCCACCTGCAAGGTTAGCCCAGATAGGGTCTTCGAGCATGGCAAAGTTATTGGTCTCTACCTTGAAGGTATATGGTTCGCCATATACCGGACCTGCCGGTGTGGAAGCGCCGAAAGTCACGCTATATTCTCCGGCAAAAGGAAGTGCCAAGTCAAGAGTGGTCTTTTGAGAAGGACCGCTTGGAGTGACCCACAAGGGAGTGGCTCCCTTGATGAGCGAAGTCAGATGAATCGTATTAGGATCATTGGCATCAGGGGTCACCGTATAGGCGATACCTTCCACCAAATCATCGGAAACATAGGTTTTTGCCCCCATCTCGTACTCTTCGGGCGAGCAAGCGGAAAATATCAAAGCCGCTCCTGCCAATATGGAAAAGAATGATTTAAGTCTCATATCTTATTGTTTTTATTTTTTATTTACTCTATTAATGGTACTCACCATCCGGGATTCTGCACAAGTACACTCTGTGAAAGGTTAATTTGATTATAAGGAATCTGGCTCAAGCCTTTGGTGGCTTTCACACGGTCGGCCCGTATGGTTATTGCATCATCAGCGCCTCCACTCTTCACCTTGACACCATTCAAGGCGAGCTTCTCGGCTGCCACGTCTATACCTTGACGCAGGAGATCCCAATAATTAATGCTTTCAAAAGCAAATTCAAGACGACGTTCTTCCATAATAGCTTGTTGAGACACACTCTTAGCTTGATAGTTGGCCGATACTGTTCCGTTGTCATCAACCTGATAAGCACGCTTACGCACTTGGTCGAAATAAGTTTGCGCATTGGGGCTACCCAGTTCTGCGGCCATCAACAATACGTCGGCATAACGGATAATAACGTAGTCTTGGCGGTTCTGTGTCTGGAAGTCACCGCTACCATCCTGCTTACCGGCATGGCTTCCATCGGCATAGCAAAGGGGAGCATACTTCTTCACAGCATAGCCGGTATATTCACGCCAGTCATTAAAACTGGTGGTAAAGTCGGCCGAACCGGTGATTCCTTCCCCTACCAAATCAATGATAGAAGCCGAACGGCGGAGGTCACCAGTGGGAAACGCTTCCACAAAATCAGGATTTACCGTCAATGCGCCCCATCCCTTGCAATAGGGAGCAGCATTAAGCTGGCGCATACCCAACATCACCTGCCAACGGTTGGAGTCATTATTCCCGTTATAATCCTGAGTAGCGGTAAATTTCAACGCAAGAATGGTTTCCTTGTTTCCATCACCGGCATATGTACCCTTCAAAGTTTCATAGTCTCCTTTTTCGGCCACTTTTGCAGAAGAAGCCGGCCATAAATTTTTGAATTGCGGTACCAAACCATATTCTCCTGAAGCGATTACGTCTTCTACAGCAGCCAAAGCTTCGGCACGAGTCACCTCTGCAGGTTCTTCACCGTAATATCCGGTATAGAAAAGATAGGCACGTGCCAGCAAAGCCTCGGCGGCATATTTTGTAATATGTCCGTCGTTCTTGGTATAGTCGGCCTTGGGATAAGCGTCACCGGGAATATTCTCGATAGCATATTTTAAGTCAGTAAATATGGCACTGAACACCTCTTTGGCAGGTGAAGGAGCGCGATTTTCGTTTACCGGTTCCAGAAAGAGTGGGATATTCCCCCATAAACGAACCATATCCAGATAAAGCAATGCACGCAACGTACGACATTCGCCCATATAGATACCACGTTTGCTATCCGATTCATTCCATACAATCTGCTCTTCATGAGCTATCAGCTCGTTGCAACGATAGACGCCCGCATAATAATTTTTCCAGTCACCTTCGTATAGGTTGAGGTCAGCCGGCGATTGGGAGATGTCAAAACGGTCAATGGCCTGATAGCCACGTCCATCGGCATTTCCGGTAGCGCCAAAACACTCGGCACTCATCACCTCGGAAGCCATATAAAACCCTACCATCATGGCTGATGAAGTCTGGCGCCAACCATCATAACAACCTATCAGAGCACGATAAGCATCTTTTTCAGTCTTATAGAATGTACCGGTTGAAGATTCAGTCTTCGACGTAACATCGAGAAAACTGTCGGTACACGAAGCCAGTCCCAAACTCAGGAGCAGGACACTTGCCATAAATATATTTTTGTTTTTCTTCATATCAGTCTATATTTTAAAATTTCAAGTTAACACCAAACAATACGGTACGGGGACGGGGGTAATAACCTAAATCAACGCCCGATACCCAACCTTGTCCGTTATCTCCTTCGGGACCATAACCTATTTCCGGATCCATGCCGTCATATTTGGTAAATGTGAACGCATTCTGTACCTGAGCATAGATACGGCACTGGCTGATGACCTTACATCTCAGTAGCTTGGCAAAGTCGTAGCCCAAAGTAATGTTACTGATTCGCAGGTAATCACCATCCTGCACATAGAGGTCTGAGAACTGCCAGTTGAGATTCTGGTCTGTGACACGAGGTATGCGATTGCTGGTTCCCTCTCCTGTCCAACGTCCTAAAATTGCAGTAGTATAATTGGCTTGCTTGGAGGTATGGTTACGATAGCTCTGGACAATCTGCTGTCCGAAAGCACCGTTGGCCACTACAGAGAAATCAAGTCCTTTCCAGTTGAAACCGAGATTGAAGCCCATAGTGAAATCAGGAATACCGTTACCAAGATCGGTCTTGTCAAGCTCGTTCACCCGTCCGTCATGGTTGATGTCCACAAACTTCACGTCACCTGGTTGTACGTCAGCTTGCAGCACACCGTTACCAGCCTTAATCCAATCCTCTATTTCTTGATTGTTTTGGAATATGCCTGCTGTCTTGAAACCATAGAAATAACCGATAGGCTTACCATTCTCGGCACGATAGAATTCAGGAGTATTGTCATACAACTGGTTGGTAGAGCCATGAATGATACCATCGTCGTTAGGAATCTCTCCGACCTTATTCTTATTGTAGGCACCGTTGATACCGATATTGTAACTAAAGTCTTTGCCTATTTGGTCATTCCAAGTAAGATTGAGTTCCACACCGGTGTTTTTCACTCCACCGCCATTAATATAAGGAGCACCTGCTCCGGCAGTAGCAAGAATAGGAGCCACCACGAGCCAGTCTTTAGTATCTTTAATGTAGAAATCGAAATTAACACCCAGGCGACTGTTGAGGAATCGGGCATCAAGACCGATATTGGTCTGCTGTGAAGTCTCCCACTTGATGTCAGCATTAGCCAGACGACTAGGGTAAGCTCCCCAGTTGGTTCCGAGCTGTGCCGCAGCATCCGAGTCGCCGTAACCGCTGCCGAAAAGATAGTGTGTATTGGTACTCTTGATAGGAGCCAGATATTGGAATGCGTCAATGTTGGCATTACCCACTTGTCCCCAGCTGGCACGTATTTTCAGGAAGTCGAGCCAGTTTTGCGTACTTTCCATGAATTTTTCGTTAGTAATGGTCCATCCTGCCGATACCGAAGGGAAGTAACCAAAACGGTTGCCTTTGGCAAAGTTGCTCGAACCGTCTGCACGCAAAGTAGCATTGACCATATAAGTTTCTTTCCAGTTCCAACCCAATCGGCCGAAATAGGACACCTTGCGGCTCTCGGTATGCGGATTGCCACTGGCACCCAAGCCGTTGGTCGAATCGGAGGCCGTTCCGTTGCCCACAAAAGCATGCTCCCAATCATCAAAACCTTCTTTCAACATACCATTTTTAGCTTCGATATAAGTGCCCTCGTAACGATAGGCTTCCATACCCAGCAAGGCGTTGAACGAATGTTCTCCCATAGTCCAGTCATAAGAAGCCGTATTGGTCCATGTCATACCCAAAGAGTGATTGGCATTTTGAGATACGGTAGTACGTTCTTCATTATATATATATTGGCTGAACTTGTAGAGAGGCTTGAAACTACGGTATTCGCTGGAACCATAAACCACACCGAATACAGACTTTATCTTCAAATTCTTGACAGGCTGCAATTCAGCATAAACATTACCGGAAAAAGTAGCCGTTTTGTTCTCATTGTTGCTGTCGGTCATCATTAAACCATAAGGGTTTCCATCACCTTTATTCCAGTCACTGGTACTGGTGTCATTGTAAGGCGAATCATAAAGATTATTATCGCTATAGACAGGAGCGATAGGCGATGTTCCGAATGCACCGCGTAAGGTATTATTATATTGGTTGCCTACACTGATACCGTTATTCATCTTATATACAAAACTCACCTGCTCGCCCACTTTCAAAATATCCTTGAAAAGTTTGTGCTCGCTGTTCACACGGAAATTGTAACGCGAATAGTTAGACACATCCGAACCGCCGACAATACCTTCCTGACTCATATATCCTAACGAAAGGGCATAAGTGGAAGTTGCGCTTCCACCAGTGACACCCAGCGTATAGCTCTCCGTTGTGGCATTATCTTTGAACATAGTATCTACCCAATCCGTATCATACACATTGCCATTGGCATCGTAAATAGACTGGTATTGGCTCCAATCGTAAGCCGAAAGTCCGCTATTCAAAGCCTGCTCATCCATAATGGCCATATACTCTTTTGCATTCAGCATATTAGCCTTACGAGCTACATTCTGTATTCCATAATAAGCATCGAAACTAATCTGCGCTTTACCTTCGCGCCCTTGCTTGGTAGTAATAAGCACTACACCATTAGCACCGGCCGAACCGTAGATAGCCGCACTAGCCGCATCTTTCAGTACATCTATACTTTCAATATCGGCAGGATTCAAAGTAGAAATATCACCACCCACACCATCAATCAGATAAAGAGGAGCACTATTTCCCACGGTACCAAGACCACGGATACTCACTTTCATGTCAGCACCCGGTTGACCGGAAGTCGAAGCAATACTTACACCCGGTGTCTGTCCCTGCATAGCCTGCAAGGGATTGGTTGTATTCATCTTGGCTATTTCGTCACCCTTCACCTGAACAGTGGCACCCGTCACCAATTTCTTCTTCTGGACACCATAGCCCACTACAACCACTTCATCCAACATTTCCGTGTCCTCCTTCAGCACCACATTGATGACGGAAGAAGTACCTACCTTGATTTCCTGTGATTGATAACCGATGTAAGAAAACACCAGTGTCTGTCCTTGTTGGGCACTTACCGAATACCGGCCATCAATGTCGGTAATTCCACCCGTAGCGGTTTCTCTCACCTGCACGCTGACACCTATCAACGGCTCACTATCCGTAGCCGATGTCACAACACCCGAAATGGTCTTGTTTTGAGAAGGATTAGCCTGCAGGCTACTGATTGCAGGTACAAGAAACAAAAGTACCAATGCAACACGGCATAAACGCAGATTTATGCACTTTTCCAAGAATGTTTTTCTCATTGTACATTATTTAATGGTTAATATCAAAGATTCATTGTGTTCTTCAATTAATACCAAAGAACTCGGATGCAAATGTATGGAGGAACAAGAAAAGAATGTCGAGAAATTGTTACGAAGAGTATATGATTTCGTTAATCAAGGCTTCTAAAATGTTACTAAAAAAGGTATAATTTGTTTTCCATCCCTTCTCTAAGCCTTTTGAAGAGGGGCTATTCTTCCCATTCCCCTCAATACCGGAATTGGTTTCACCTCACTTTTCCATCCCCAATATACTTTCTCCGGAGTACAAAGAACCATTTCTTTCTAAAAACGTTCTCAAGGAAGAACAACCTAAAGCTTAACAGATAATGAAAAAATTAGTAGTATTTGCAGTACTTGCCGCAATCGTGGCAAGCTGCGCCGATGACAATCCGCCCCAGATAGAAAAAAGCAGTGAGTTGGTATCACCACGACTTTTGATGGACGTGTCCACAGAAAGCGGACAAAGCCCGCTGACCGGCATACTGACCATCATGCCCTGCAAGGCGGGCACCTCTATTTATTATGGAAACTACATAAACCGGAAGCTGACACCTTTTTACGGTTACTACCAAGTTAAAGACGGAGCTTTCTATAACGATGGCGTCAATCGAGAGTTATCCTTACCCGCAGGTCTCTATAACATGATTTATTGGGGAACCCCTAAATACGAGGAGCCGATTTATGCACATCCTCTCATGAGGGACCCGGTCTACATCTTAGGCGAAGACATGTCCCGGCAACACTTCTCCCTATTCAAAATGGAAGCGGACACAACCTATTATCCGGTATTCGACCTGGTACACGCCGTCCAGCCTGCCAACATTGGAAGTGAGGACCTGAAAGCATCCCTCAAACGGGTAGTGACCGGACTGAAAGTAATCATCAAGGACAAGAACAACGGCATCCTCAGTTCGAGCATCGACAGCATGGTGGTGCGCATCACCAATATTGCTGGAGAACTGAATTTCTACACCGCCGCTCCTCAAGGAAGCCCACGCACAGTAGCCTTCCCTCTGGTCCGTTCCGTCGACGGTACACAAATGAGCAACGCCACCGTCATGCTCTTCCCTTCTTTCGGGAAACCGGAATTCCAGATGAGCATCATACTGAAAAATGGAAACGTGAAAAGTTTCAAGCAAACATTGAACGGACCTTTGGAAGCAAACTCCAAACTGACCCTGACCCTCACTCTGGGAGACATCTTTTCCGAAGAATCATCCGGAGAATTCACCCTTGACAACTGGAACGAGGAAAGCCAGACAATCGATGTCCCTTCATTGGATTGAGCTTGCAGCATCAAGGAAAGATAGAACGGTGCGCGTCCATCTTATAAAAAGGCAACGTGAACCAGAAAGTGGAGCCCTTGCTCAACTGTGACTCCACCCCTATCTCTCCTTTCAGTTCCTTCACAATGTTTTGCGAAATGGCCAGTCCCAGTCCGGTACCTTGCTTAAAGGAATCCAGCTTCACAAAGCGGTTAAAAATCCCCTGCGCATTCTCAGATGATATCCCCGTCCCGGTATCGGTGACATAAAAACGGATATAGCTATTTTCGGGCATTCCGTAACCAATGGTAATGCTACCGGCAGCAGTAAACTTCAGCGCATTACTGATGAAGTTATTGAATACCTGAGTAATTCTGCGCTGATCGGTATACAGCAGCAAACCGGGCAATGGCGTAACCGTGACCAGACGCACGTCTTTATTGGTCAGCCTGATACTTGTAGCCTGCTCTATCTCGGACACCATTTTATTGATATCCACGTTAGCATAGACATACTCCAATGTACCGGCTTCTATCTTCGACAAATCCAGAATGTCATTGATGAGCTGCAACAGCAGTTCATTATTCCGCTCTATAATATCGAGATACTCCACCCGTTCTTCCTCAGACACTTCCGTGGCCAAAATACTCGAAAAACCAACTATTGCATTGAGCGGAGTACGTATCTCATGACTCATATTGGCCAGGAAAGCCGATTTTATCCGGTTGGACTCCTCAGCCTCCTCTTTGGCCAGACGTAGTTTGCGCTCCATGATTTTCAAATCAGTAATGTCCCAAGCAGTATAAACAATCCACTTGCGACCATCAGAAAGCTTTATAAAATTATTGTTCTGGAAGGTAAACCGCTCCTCGTTCTTCTTGGTAAAAAAACGTCGTATACCTTCTTGTGGAATCCCCGTCTTGACCAACTCTTCATCCTCCTTCCTAATTAAAGCCGCAGCCTCTGGCATTGTTTCAAAATCCGTCTTGCCTATAGCCTCTCTGGCCGAACATTCAAAGAGTTCCTCTGCCTTTTTATTCCAAAAAGTATAGCGCATCCCATCATTCACATCCTTCACTTTTGCCGCAATGGGAAGATTATCAAGAATGCCTTCCAACAGTTGCAGATACCTCTCCCGGTCCCTTTCCCTCAATTTCTTCATCCGCCTCTGCATGAAGAAAAAGAAGAGGCACAGCACCAATGTACCTAAAAGAATGGAAATATAGACCATCTCTCTTTGAACAAACCCGTCGGGAATATCAAGCCTTTCCTGCAAGGTGAAAGCAGTATCGAAAAGTTCGGGGCTTTCAGCCATTTTGTCAGCCAATGCCGGATGAACAAAGATTATACAAAAAGAGAAGAATATCGTCAGTAACCGAATACTTCCGAGAGGTAAAAAAAGAGGAACATGTTTTGTCATAATTGGCAAACATTTAATAATTAAATAGTTAGATAAGATTCCAGCTACTGCAAATTTAGAAAAAAATAAATGCGAAAACAGTATCTACGAAATAAATTTGCATTTTACACCCATTATTTTGTATTTAATGCCGAGAAGAGAATATTTTGAGAATAACCCAATACAAAAGGATGATACAGCACAATCAGCTAATGCCTATATGAGCTTATCAGGAAGGAATCGTCGCTTTTCAAAACATGAGATTAAAACCTTTTTTACGTCCAGTATTGTATTTCTCAATCTCTGACGCAAATGATTTTTTCAGCTGCGCTGCCATAAAGTCCAAGAAAGGCTGACTGTTCTCATCTTCTTGCGACTGCCGCAAAGAAAGAATATAGTCGCCCCTATCTTCTTTAAAGATTTTCGTCGGAAAAAGATGATGGCAGAACTGGATATAGTTCATCAACAAACGAGCCGTTCTCCCATTGCCATCTACCCACGGATGAACGGTTACCAAATTGAGATGAGCATTGAAACTCAATTCATATCGTTCCCGAAATGTTTCCATATTCTTTTGCTTTTCTCTCAATATAGAACAAAGTTCTTCTACTTTAGCGGGAACTTTAGGATAGCTCATATAAGAACACCCGCCCACCCCAGCAGTAACGCCGCACAAACGAAATTCACCTTTAGAGGAATCAAAAGAACCGCCCATTACATTATATACACTCCCAGTAGTACGCATTAGAGCAGCATTCAATTTTTGTAAGAAAACAGGCGTAATTTCCGCATTTTGTGCACTTTCTTCTTTGGCGAGTTCGTATGCCTTCTTCAAATCCTCATTCATCAGATGATAGACCAACGGCTTTCCTTTGGCTGTTACCCCCTCATCAAAAAGCAACTGGGTATCCAATTCGGTAAGTGTAGAGCCCTCAATAGCAGTAGAATGGGTAATAAGCGAATAGAGGTAGTACTTTTCATAGTCTACCGACTGACTGATACCAAGCCTCACAAATTCTTGATTCAGTACTTCTATCTCTTGCCAGATATCTGTTCCCATGAGCAAAGGGCATAAAAGATAAGTATAAAAAGAAAGCGGGAAAAGCATTAAAACTTTCCCCGCTTCTTTATTTCGTACCCAGACCCGCATTTGAAATAATTAAAGTGGGGAAAATGTGGGTAAAAAGAAAAATGCGGAAAAACGCCGCAATTACACTGTATTTCAATATGTTATAATCTTATTAAATTTTAATCCAAGTTAATCGAATTGCAAAATATTTAGCAGATGTGGGGAAAATGTGGGGAAAATATCTATATTTGCAGCAGAGTAAAATTCAACCTGAAAGTCTATGAAAGTAACCTTTATCATTAAAAAAGCAGCCAAACGATATGATACAGAATCCATGGCTACAATTTATGTCCGTTTTAGAAACGGAAGGCAGTTAGACTCCGTTGCTCCTACTCAGTTAGCCATCAATCCCAATCTATGGGATGATAAAGACGAATGTGTAAAAACGAAAGCTGTCTGCAATGAAGAAATGCGTACCCATATAAATGAAGAGATACGCCAGTTGAAAACCTATATCGAGAAGGTATATCAACAAGAAAAGGAAGCAATAGACAAAGAATGGCTAAAAACAACACTTGATAAATTTTACCATCCTGAAAAATATTTTTTGCCGGAGGAAGTGGTTATCAAGCCTACCATTGGAGAACTATTCGATGAATTTCTAAACAAGCACCCTTTGTCGGAAGTACGAAAGAAAAATTTCCGGGTTGTCAAAAGAGCCTTACTGCGTTATGAACTATATGTAAGGGCTACAAAGAGAGGACAAAAGGGCTTTATCTTTGATGTGGATTTGGTAACACCTGACACGCTTCGGGATATGTGGGATTTCTTTCAGAACGAATACCAGTATTATGAACTTTACCCGAGCATTTATGAAGCCATTCCCGAAAAGAGGACACCACAGCCCAGAAGCAAGAACACGCTGATAGACTGTTTTTCAAGAATACGCACATTCTTCCTGTGGTGCTTCGATAACAAACGCACCACAAACAGACCTTTCGACAAGTTTCCGATAGAGGAGTGTACATATGGTACACCTTATTATATAACACTCGAAGAAAGGGACAGGATTTTTAATGCAGACCTTTCTGCCACCCCACAACTGGCAATACAGAGGGATATATTCATATTTCAGACACTGATAGGATGCAGGGTGAGCGACCTGTACCGAATGACCAAACTAAATGTGGTCAATGAAGCCATAGAATATATTCCCAAGAAAACCAAAGAGGGGAATCCGGTTACGGTACGTGTTCCACTTAACGACAAAGCGAAAGAAATCCTTGAACGCTACAAAGAATATGAGGGAAAACTGTTGCCGTTCATATCCGAGCAAAAGTACAATGATGCCATAAAAAAGATATTCAAATTAGCTGGAGTTGACCGCATCGTAACAATCTTAGACCCGTTGACGCACAACGAAATCAAACGACCTATTTATGAAGTGGCAAGCAGCCATCTGGCAAGACGTACGTTTATCGGCAATATCTATAAAAAAGTGAAAGACCCGAACCTTGTTTCCGCACTGTCGGGACACAAGGAGGGAAGCAAAGCTTTCAGACGATACAGGGATATTGACGAAGAAATGAAGAAAGACCTTGTAAAACTATTAGACTGATACTTGTATGGGACAACAGGAATATGATAATTTCAAAAGACTGATAAAGGAATGGCTCGACAGCCATCCGAATGAATATGCTGATTTTGTAGAAGAAATGAACGACAAGAAGTTCAAAGGGTTCTTCAATATTTTCAATACGGCTGTAAGGCTTGTTCCGAAATATAAAGAAGCAGCACGCAAGAGAATAGGCGATGATAGAAACCCTGATTTCGAGGAACTGGAAAATGTTCTTTTACAATCAGACCTTGCCGAGAAAATAGTGAATGAGTTTCATACCCCGAATAAGAGAAGCATTGTTCCTGCCATGCTTGCATGGCTCTATTACGGACGAAGCTATGAGTGCATGGTGGAACAGGGTGAGGAACTGACCAAAAGAAAGGATATTCCCACCTTATACAAATGGCTTGTTTCCGGCATGGTCAAATTCATTATCAGAAAAAGCATCGCCAATGGCATGAGAACCAAAGAGGACTGGCAAGTATTCAGGAAGCAACAGAAAGCCATTGAGGAAAACTCTCTTGTGGAATGGGCAATAGAAGAAGATGAAGACATGGACGAGGAAGAAACAGATATGCTGCAGGAAGAACAGCCAAAGACCGCAGGGCGCAAAGCCGACACACGCACGTTGCCCGAACTTCTGATAGAAAGGCATGACATACTGATTGAAAGAATTGGCACACGATTAAAAACCCATGCTACGGAAACAGATATAGCACGGCTGTTTATCGCACTGGTAGAATACCGCTTCATACGGAAGTGTCCCATCAAGACTTTCAGAAACGCACTGCACGAGCAATTCAATGAACAAGAAATCGTCCACGAAAGAGGCATTCAGAAAGCATACAGAAATCTCATTTCACCACTTGGAAACAGCAAGAAACTGGTAAAAGACATTGGTGAAGACCATGAAGCCATCGAGGAATTGAAAGCCTATCTATCCAATTGAAACTCGTTTAATTCGCTTTTCGCTTTTACGAATTTAACGAATTGAATATCATTGTTTTACGATTGATTTTAATTATATATTTGCGCCACTATCCTAATCGGGGTAGTGGCTTTTCGTTTATAATACTGCCGAAACGGGAAGTCTTACAACCGGCAGTTTCAAGAAGCCTATGACAGATTTATTGGCAATTATCCAAAACGGGAACGGCAACATTAAGTTGGAAGTAACAGGAGAAGATTTGCTATTATTCTCCAACCAGTTAATCAGCCGTGCGAAACATGAACTTTCTACCGCCATTGCGGAAGCAAGAAAGGAGAAGTATCTAACCAAAGAGGAAGTGAAAACGATGTGCGGTGTTTGTGATACCACACTCTGGCACTGGTCTAAGAAAAACTATCTGAAGCCTGTAAAGGTTGGAAACAAGGTCAGATACCGACAATCCGACATTCAGAGAATCTTAGGTGAACACAATCCTTTAATCTAAGCCTATGAAGGAGGAAGAATATATGCGCGTAGGAACAACTTTGTACAAGGTAGTCAATCAGCCATGCGCCAATGGCGGTTATGAGAAGAAACGTGTCGTATGGAACAACAGCACATTACGGCAGGACTATGGAAAGAATTATCTTGCCACCGTCCCCAAGTATGACGGCTTTTGCACTGTTCCCAATCATCTGAACTACCAAAAGGAGATTGAGGGGTTTCTGAACCTTTACGAGCCGATAGATCATAAACCGCAACAGGGGGACTTCTCCCACATCCAATCCTTGATGCGGCACATCTTCGGGGAACAATACGAGCTGGGTATGGACTATATGCAACTGCTGTATCTACAGCCGACACAGAAGCTGCCCATTGTTCTACTTGTTTCAGAGGAACGCAACACTGGCAAAAGCACGTTCTTGAACTTTCTGAAAGCCGTGTTTGAGAATAATGTGACTTTCAACACCAACGAGGATTTCCGCAGCCAGTTCAATTCCGACTGGGCAGGAAAGCTGCTAATCGTTGTGGACGAAGTGCTGCTCAACCGCAGGGAGGACAGCGAACGATTGAAGAACCTGAGTACCACACTTACCTACAAGGTAGAAGCCAAAGGCAAAGACCGAACGGAGATTGCTTTCTTTGCCAAGTTCGTGCTATGTTCCAACAACGAATACCTGCCCATACTCATAGACGCAGGAGAAACACGCTACTGGGTGCGGAAGATAATGCCGTTGCAGAGTGATGATACCAACTTTCTTCAAAAGCTAAAAGCGGAAATACCCGCATTTCTTTATTTTCTGACCCAAAGGGAACTATCCACAACACAGGAAAGCCGTATGTGGTTCAACCCAAGGCTGACACATACCGCAGCCTTGCAGAAAATAATCCGAAGCAACCGCAACCGACTGGAAATAGAAATGACCGAGTTGTTGCTTGACATCATGTCGAACATGAACGTGGAAAGCGTATCATTCTGCCTGAACGACCTTGTAACCTTGCTACTCTATTCACAGGTCAAGGTTGAAAAGTATCAAGTGAGGAAAGTTGTGCAGGAAGTATGGAAACTTACTTCCGCACACAATTCGCTATCCTACACCGCTTATGAGTTCGCACCCCATCGTGAGTGCCACTATGAGCCGAAAAGGAAAACTGGTCGGTTTTATACGGTAACGAAAGAACAACTGACCGCTATCTAATTATTTTGATGAAATGATGAATAAGGAAAGTAACATATTGCCTTACAGATAGATATGTATTCATCAAACACTCATCAACAACGATTGCTGATGAAAAAAGAAAACATCATTTCTCTTTTGGCAAGCAATCTGATGAGAAAAAGATGAACTGATATAACGCTGTTTAACAGTGTGTTAAATTCCAAATTCATCAAATCATCATTTTTTCATTCACCTACAAATCCGTAAGAAAATGACAATAGAAGAAGCTAAAAGCATACGAATAGCCGACTATCTATACAGCTTAGGTTATTCACCAGTAAAACAACAAGGTATCAACCTTTGGTACAAATCTCCGTTTCGGGAAGAGAGTGAAGCATCGTTCAAAGTGAATACCGAACGTGAACAATGGTATGACTTCGGTTTGGGAAAGGGCGGAAACATCATTGCACTGGCTGCACATCTGTACGCTACTGACCATGTGCCTTACATCTTGAAACGGATAGCAGAGCAGACACCGCACGTGCGCCCGGTATCTTTCTCTTTTGGAAAGCAAAACTCTTCCGAGCCGAGCTTCCAACAGTTGGAGATTGTTCCGCTGTCATCTCCTGCCCTGCTTGCCTACTTACAAAGCAGAGGAATTAACATAGAACTGGCGAAAAGAGAATGTAGTGAAGCCCGTTTCACCCACAACGGCAAGCGGTACTTTGCCATCGCCTTTCCCAATGGTTCGGGTGGGTTTGAGGTTCGCAACCGCTATTTTAAGGGCTGCATCGCCCCAAAGGAAATCTCCCACATCAGACAGTCGGGAAAAGTGAGGAATACCTGTTATATATTCGAGGGATTTATGGACTACCTCTCCTTTCTGACATTGAGACAGGAAAGCTGCCCGAATTATCCGGAGCTGGACGAACAGGACTACATCGTATTGAACTCCGTATCGAATGTAAACAAGGCTCTCTATCCGTTGGGCAATTACGAACGCATCCACTGCTTTTTTGACAACGACCATGCAGGCATGGAAGCCCTCCAACAAATCCGCAAGGAATACGGCAGAGACCGATACATCCGTGACGCTTCTCAGACTTACAGCGGATGCAAGGACTTGAACGAACACTTACAGAAACAGGTTGAAAGAAAAAGGCAAGTCCAATCCGTCAAAGGGGTGAGTAGCCAGTCACCGAAAAAGAAAAACGGCTTTCGGTTATAGCCCACTATAACTACAC
>ERZ791915.302-NODE-302-length-57024-cov-8.322737_pt1 | contig 57024 bp, 55 predicted proteins | sample MGYA00510139_ERZ791915 | MGnify/ENA primary metagenome ERZ791915 (study PRJEB30046, sample SAMN00792117) | human gut metagenome | study: EMG produced TPA metagenomics assembly of the A metagenome-wide association study of gut microbiota in type 2... | reverse complement strand
ACGCAGGTGCTTTGTGCTCCAGGCGGAGCAAAAGATATCGGCTCATCAATATCAATTGGAATTATAACACAGATATAGATTACTGGCAATGACTTTATTATCAGATGATGGTATCGAATTAAGCAGACAGTTAATTTTAAATCTGTATAGTGACTTTGCTAATAATATATGTTATATTGTTAGACAAAACTTATAGCTAATAAAAAACATACTAAAGACAGGGGATGTAAATTATGAGAATCAAAGTCAGCGGTGAGTTGGGTACGGTAGTTATGAGCCTGGCAGTGATCGGCCTGTATTATGGTGCCGCCAGTTTTGTCGTCGAAAACATTCTTTTACGTAATCTTACTGAAGAGGAACGGGAAGAGCATATTTTGAGCAAGCTGTTGTTTTGGAGCACGGTACTGTTGCTGATTGCCGATGCTTTACTGGTTATTTTGCCGGCCTTTGGTATGCAGTTATTGCCGGTAACGCTTTTAGATTTTATCTAGCTGCACAGATATAAATTAGTTGAGCGCTGTGATTGAGACAGTCTGTAGCTTGTGATGATTGCTGCAGACTGTTTCTTTTATTTGCAGTTTATAATTATTTTGCTGGCCGTCTGACGCTGAAATAGGTTAAAATATAGGTGCAGGCTGCGGTGAGATATCGGGCAGCAATTATAAAGGAGTGAGTGAAAATGGCAACAGTATACCCTTTTAAAAAATATAATTATAATGTTTTGATAGATGATAAATCAGTAGGGCATTTTTCAGAGGTGTCGGCACCTAATATAGATGTCGATCCGATTGAATACAGGGAAGGCAATCATCAGGCCACTGCACCTGGGAGAATGCCGGGTTTTGTAAAGTTTGGCAACGTGACACTGAAATGGGGGATGGCTGATTCGCAGTATTGGACGGATTGGTTTGCAAGTATTAAGAAGGGCGATCTTGAGCGGAAAAATGTGATGATCGAGCTTTTGGGTGACGACCAAAAAGCCGTAGCACGCTGGCAGATTTTTAACGCCTGGCCTGTTAAGTGGAGCTGCCCTGATGTTAGCACTGGCAGTGAAGAAATAGCGGTAGAGAGTCTGGAACTGGCCCATGAAGGGCTGAACCGTGAAGTTTAAAACAGTCTTTGAAAATAATAAATTTTAGATATTGTAATGAGGTAATTTTTATGCGTAAGATTTTAGCAGGCAGGGTTTACAGGCATTTTAAAGGTAAGGCTTATAAAGTGCTGGTCGTGGCGCAGCATACGGAAACAGGTGAGCAGTGCGTTGTTTATCAGGCCTTGTATGGTGATTTTGCCTATTATGTACGGCCTTATGCGATGTTTGCTTCCGAGGTGGATCGCAAGAAGTATCCCGAGGCGGAGCAGCAGTACCGTTTTGAGCTGGTAGAAGAAAATCATGACTGATCATATTTTAAACGGTGTACTGGGGCTGGCGGTAGGTGATGCTTTGGGCTATCCGGCACAGGGCAAAAGCCGCGAGAGTTTAAAATTCAGTCCGGTACTGGCAATGCAGCAGGGCTTATGGTCGGACGATACCAGCCTGACCTTGTGCACGTTAGCGAGCCTGCGTGAAAATGACTGGCGGCTGGATTACTATGATTTGATGCGCCGTTTTGCCGGCTGGCTGCAGGAGGGGTATCTGACACCGGAGGGAACGGCGTTTGACGTTGGCGCGACAACGAAGCAGGCGCTGCTGAATTATTTGAACAGGATGCCGCTGGAACGCTGCGCGCCTCGTAACCAATGGAACTGCGGTAATGGTTCTCTGATGCGGATCTTACCGGTGGAGTTTTATCTGCAGGCCCATCCGGAAGCAGCTCGTTATGAAGCTATCAGGAATGTGTCGGCACTGACTCACGCGCATATATGCTGTACTTTGGGCTGCTTTTTATATTGTACTGTTGCCGGTGAGATCATTCAGCACCGTGAACGCTTTAAACTGCCTACCTTGCTGATGCGTGGTGTGGCGAAGGCTGTGGAGGAGCTGCGGCAGGTGGCCGATACCGATGATAACCGGGAGCTGCATTATTACAGCCGTATTATTGACCGCAGTTTGTATGATCTGCCGGCTGCTGAGATCGAGAGCAGCGGTTATGTGGTAGATACGCTGGAAGCGGCGTTGTGGTGTCTGGCTAATACGGATTCGTACCGCGAGTGCCTGCTGTGGGCAGTAAATCTGGGTGACGATGCCGATACGGTAGCTGCTGTTGCCGGCAGTCTGGCAGGTTTGTATTATGGCTATGACAGTATTCCGCGCGAATGGCTGGCCGGGCTGAAAAATCTGGAAGCGATAGTCAGAGTGTGCGGTTAGCGTGATGAAGAAAACTACAGAACGATATGGAGACAGGAATGACAGTAGCTTATGAGTTGATCAGAAGTAAACGCAGGACGCTTGCCATCGTGATCGACAGCGAGGGTAAATGCAGCGTACGGGCGCCGCTGCAGGCACTTTTAAGCGATATAGAAGGCTTTGTGCAGGAAAAAACAGCATGGATACTGCAGAAGCAGCAGCAGTATGCTGACGTGCAGAAAAAGCGGCAGTTTTTAGTGGCAGACGGAATACAGCTGCCCGTATTGGATAAAATATATACTTTGCGGTTGGCAGAGGTGAAAGAGGTGCAGGAAAATGGTGCGGTACTGCTGTGCCCGCAGCGGGATTCGCAGCAGGCACTGGAAAAATGGCTGCGTGGGCAGGCTTTACTGGTTTTGCAGGAGCGGACTGCATTTTTTGCGGAGCAGATGGGTGTCACTTACAAAAACGTGAAGCTGTCGTCAGCGGCGAAGCGTTGGGGCTCTTGCAGCACGAAGGGCAATTTGAATTTTTCCTGGCGGCTGGTGTTTTATCCGCTGGCCGTTTTGGATTATGTGGTCGTGCATGAGCTGAGTCACATCGGTAATATGAATCACAGCTGTCGGTTTTGGCGGCGTGTAGCCAGTATTTTGCCGGATTATCAGGTGCGGCAGCGTTATTTACATGAGCATTCGTATATTTTACAGTGGTTAAGATAAAAACCCGCTTCTATAATTTTATAGAAGCGGGTTTGATCTATGTGCGTATTAATGATTTATTGACGTTTGGACGGCAGCTGAGCTAACAGGATAGCGACAAAGACCAGGCCACAGCCACCAAGTTCGCGCAGGGAAAGCTGCTGACCCAGCAGCAGCCAGCCTGCCAGAACGGAAAAGACGGATTCCATACTGAGGATAATCGAAGCTAAAATAACATTGACGTATTTCTGGCCGAGGATCTGCAGGGTATAGGCGATACCGCAGGACATGACGCCGGCATATAGGATCGGCAGCCAGGCCGCCTCAAGCGCTTCCCAGGTCGGCGTTTCGTAAAAGAAGATGGCCGGCAAGCTCAAAATGCCGCAGACGGCAAATTGCAGCAGCGACATCCGCACACCATCTACCAATACGGAGAAGCGTTCGATGGTGATGATATGCAGCGCGAAAAAGCAAGCGCAGGCGAAAATGATCATATCGCCGTAGTTGACGCTGAAATTTTCGTTGATGCAGATGAAGTACATGCCGGCAGCGGCAATCAAAACGCTGAGCCATTGCAGCCTGGTAACGGCTTTATGGACGATGAGCCCGAACAGGGGCACGATAACGATATAGAGGGTGGTGATGAAGCCGGCTTTACCGACAGAGGTATAGCCGATGCCGATCTGCTGCAGTGTACTGGCGATCGTCAGCACGATACCACAGACGATGCCGCCGGTGATCAGGTCCTGACGTTCGGTCTTGTTATCAGTGCCCCAAATAGAAAAAGGCTTGCCGGCCAGCCGGTCAAAAAAGGCTGCGCAGGGGATCAGAAAAGCTGCGCCGATCAGCGAACGGATTCCGTTGAAGGTGAAAGCGCCTACGTGGTCGGCACCGACGCTTTGCGCTACGAAGGCCAAGCCCCAGATCAAGGCGCAGAAAAACAGCATCAAGCTGCCTTTAAGTTGATGTTGCTGCATCTATAACACTCCCTGTTATTTATAAAAGTAAGAACTTTTATATTTTAGCATTATTTTAAGGAAAGTTTAAGTATTTATGCAAAATTTTATAATTCGGAAAATTCAGCAGATAGCGCATTGATGACAGATAGTGTTATAATGAGGATAAATATTTAGAGTAGCTGGGGGCAGACTGATGAGCAGGGATTTTTTTGTAGCGGACTTTGAGTTTACGCAATATACTAAAAGAATGGGACGGCCGCGGGGATTTTTTTCAGAAATCATTGAGATCGGCGCGGTGAAGCTTGATGGAACTTCTCTTGAAGTCACAGGTAAGATCCAAAATTTTGTCCATCCGCATTTTTATCCGAAGCAGGCTAAAGAGGGGATGGATTTCTGTATGATCACTGAAAAAGATATGGAGACAGCTATCGAATTCAGTGAGATGCTGGAGCAGATCAAAGCGTTGTATGTACCGGGCAAGACTTATTTTGTGGCCTGGGGCAATGAGGATTATAAGGTAGTGGCAGAAGGCTGCCGGCGGCATAAGTTGGAAAACCCTGTTTTAGAAGAGGATTACCTTGATCTGGCGGCCGCCTACAAGCTGATGAAGGGCGACAGCTATACGACAGGGCTGAAGAAGGCGACGGAAGAACAAAACGTAGATACGGGCGGCTTGTGGCATACCGCTTATGACGATGCTGCTAATACTGGCAAACTGCTGGTAAAATTGCTGGCAGGCGGTTGGACGCCGGAGGCGTATTTTGCTGCTGCGGCAGAACTGGAAAAATAAAAGACATAAAAAAAGCTTCGCTGCAGGATCGATCCTGCTGGCGAAGCTTTTTTACAGGGCGTTTTAATCGTGATATTTTTCGGGGAAGAAAATACGTAAAATATGTTCGTCATGGTTTTTGCCGAAGGCATTGCCAATGAGGAAGAAAATCAGCGAAGCACCAATACCGATAACGATCTGGTGCAGGTCGAAGAATTTTATCTGCAGCGCCATTGTGGTGCAGTAAGCCAGCACGCCGCCGGCCATGGCACAAACAGCGCCGGTGCGGTTGGCTTTTTTCCAGAACAGGCCGAAGATCAGCACCCAGAAGAAAGCTGTTTCCAGACCGCCAAAAGCGAACATATTGATTTTCCAGATCACGCTGGGCGGGGCAATGGCGATAAAGTAAACGCCGAGGCCCAGGATAATGGTAGCGCCCATACTGAAAAGTCTGACTGTATTGTTGCTGACGGTTTTGCCTTGTTTAGAGCACTCATGCATGTAAACGTCTTTGATGATTGCCGAGGAGGACGCCAGCAGCAGCGAAGAAACGGTAGAGATCGTAGCTGCGATGGGCCCGATGATGGTGATGCCGGCCCAGAAAGGATCCATAGTGCTGATGATAGTGAGCGGTGTAATGTTGTCAACACTGCCGCCGTAAGCCTGCAGGGTATCAGTCAGTACGCCTTTGGAGAGGACGCCGATCCAGGTGGCGATCAGGGTCATGGCGCCGATGACTACAGTACCGATGATCATGGCGTTATGCAGGGCTTTGGTATTTTTGTAGCTGATGCCGCGCACTACTGATTGCGGCAGAGCCAGCGTACAGACGCCGACCAGCAGCCACTGGCTGATATAGAGCGAGACCGGCATTTTACCGCGGGACAGCGGTTCCAGCATATCGGGATGATTAGTTTGGATGTGGGTCATGATTTTTTCGTAGCCGCCGCCTGTTTCCAGCATCGAGAAGAACAGGATGAAAAGGCCGATGATCATGGCGACGGCACAGATAGCATCGGTGATAGCGACGCCTTTGAAGCCGCCGACAGTGGTATAAAAGACTACGATCAAGCCGAACAGTGTCAGCCCTGTGACATAAGAAAAGCCTGTAACGGCTTCAAAAAGTTTGGCTGCCCCTACGAACTGGGCTACCATCGTTGCACAGAAGAAGGCGACGATAACCAGTGCGGAAATATTGGCCAGCAGATCGGACTGGTAACGGCTGCGGATCACGTCGACAACGGTGACAGCGTCGATTTTGCGCGAGACCATAGCGATCTTTTTGCCGAAAATACCTAAAACGAGGAAGATGACTACTACCTGCACGATTGCCATGTAGAGCCAGCCGTAACCGATGACCCAGGCCATGCCGGGGCCGCCGACAAAAGTGCTGACGGAGCTGTAGGTCGCGACGGTGGTCATCGCCAGGACAAAACCGCCCAGGCTGCGTCCGCCGATAAAATAATCTTTGGCAAAATTCTGCTGGCGGTCACTGCGGGAGGCTCGCTGCACCCAGAAGCTGATCCCCAGCATAAAAATAAGGAATAAAAAGACTGGCCAGAGGTGGAAGAAATTACCCATTGATCTCATCCTCCTTGTCGTCTAAATCCATATCTTTGAAAATGTGATTGGCAAGGATAACGGAAACGGCAATGGCAAACAGCCAGGTGCCGATGCAGCCGGCCCAGACCCATAAAGGCGTCTGGAAAAATTCTACTTTAACGTCCGCAAGGCCAAAGCCGGCGACGCACCAAAAGACGATGACAATAAGAAGGGCTAACCAGGTGGCATTTGCTTCCCGATTAGCCTGTTTGAATTTTTCTTTACGATTCATTTTTTGCTCCTTCTGCAGTATCGGCCAAAATAAAAACAGTAAACGGTCCGGTCTGCGGGATTTATCGCTATTATTGTACCACATTTTTGTTATTTGCCAAGCTATTTATCTGAAAAGCTGTTATTTTTTCGAACAGGACGACTGGCAAAACGTACGAGCAAAAACGCAGCGTCAGGCGACGAGAAAAAGTTCTTGAATGTCTTGTGGGGGGGTACTCTCGTGCTATAATGAGGACAGAGGGGAACGGAGGGAGAAAATGTTTTATAAAAAAGTAACTTCTCACGATCATAAGTGGTTTTTTTTACTGCGCTATGATGACTTAAAAGAGGGCTTGGAGATGTGGAGCAGCCGCACTCTGAAATGGCAGTATTTTGACTATCAGCAAAGCAGGAGCCTGCAGGCGATCTTGAATGATGCTGGCCTGTGCAGTGATATCACGCCGGAAGCCGCCGCAGAGATCATTAAAGAGTATCTTGACCAGGAGCAAGGATAAAGTCCCTGCTCTTTTTTATTTGGTAAATTATAAAAGTGGCTGGCTGGGGCGGCCAGTGTTATAATATGTAATATCTTGTGAAGTGAGGGGTAAACGTGATGATCAACAAAGACAGGCTTTTAAATGAATTTATAGAACTGGTCGGGGTTCCTTGCCCCAGTAAAGATGAAAAAGCAGAGGCAGAACTGCTGGTGCGCAAGCTGCAGGACATGGGACTGGAAGTAAAAGTTGATGACGCCGGCAGTAAGATCGGCGGGACGACCGGCAATGTATGGGCTTTTTTGCCAGGCAATGTGCAGGGCGCGACCAGGCTGTTTTTTGAAGCGCATATGGATTCGGTACCGCCGACCACGGGTACAAAGGTAGTACGCAGGGACGGCGTTTTGTATTCGGACGGAACCACGACCCTGGGCGGTGATGATAAAGTTGGTATTGCGGCTGCGCTGGAAGCGGTGCGGATTGTACAGGAGCAGAATATCCCGCATGGCGACATCCAGCTGTGTTTTACGATCGCCGAGGAGATAGGCTGTTTGGGCGTGGTCAATCTTGATCCTGCCGACATTAAAGCTGATCTTGGCTATTGTCTGGATATTGGCGGTGCGCCCGGTATCGTTACCAATGCGGCGCCGCGGCTGTTTGATATTTATTTTACAGTCAGGGGCAAGTCGGCTCATGCCGGTATCGAGCCGGAAAAAGGCATCAATGCTATTATGTTGGCGGCTAAGGCGCTGGCGGCGCTGCCTGCTTACGGAAGATTAGATGAAGAAACAACATTAAACGTAGGCCAGATCGAAGGCGGTGCGGCAACTAATATCGTTGCGGAACAGGCAAGGTTTGTGATCGATATGCGCTGCATGGATCCGGAGAAACTGGAACGGCTTAAGGATGCAACGATCAGTCTTATCAGGGAAGTGGTGGAAGCTGGCGGCGGTATGTTAGAGGTCGAGCCGGTGGAAGGCAGTCCAGCAGTTCATGTGGCGGAGGACCATGCCGCTGTCTTGCTGGCGAAGCAGGCCGCAGATAATCTGCAATTGCCGTTTGAATTGACGAAAACAGGCGGCTGCAGCGATGGAAATTTCCTCTGTGGCTACGGTTTGCCCTGTATACTTCTGGCAACCGGTATGAGCAAGGTGCATACAACGGAAGAATATCTGCGTGAGTGTGATTTATACAATTGTGCCCGCTGGGTGACAGAGATTATTCGGATCGCTGGACAACAATAAGCAGACTGCCGTTGTTTGCTGTAATAAAAAACAGCTGCTTACAATAAAAACTAAAAATCTATACAGATATTGACTTTATGTAAATTTATATCTATAATTGATAGTGCCGAAAGTTTTGGGTGTCCTCCTGAAATACTTGGCGTGGAGCCGTAAGTTTCTGCTTACGGCTTTTTTATATCCGTTCAGGTCAACTATCGGCAAAAGAGTGTATACTTTGTCAGTTTAATTGACTTTAGCCGTTAATTTTTATATAATTTTTTATTATGATGTTTCGACTTTAAAGGAGCGATAAAACGATTATGAAGTACATGACTGGTAATGAAATTCGTGAGAAATTTTTAAAATTCTTCGAAGATAGAGGACATTTGATCCTGCCCAGCGCGTCACTCATTCCTCAGGATGACCCGACGCTGCTCTTGATTGGCGCCGGTATGGCTCCTTTCAAACCCTTTTTTACGGGCAAGATGAAACCGCCTTCTCCACGTATCGCAACCTGCCAAAAGTGCGTGCGTACCGGCGATATCGAAAACGTGGGCCGTACTGCCCGCCACCATACTTATTTTGAAATGCTGGGCAATTTCTCTTTCGGCGATTATTTCAAAAAAGAGATCATTCCCTGGAGCTGGGAATTTATTACTAAAGAACTGGGTATCCCCGCTGATAAGCTGTGGATCACTATCCATACTGAAGACGATGAGGCTTTTGACATCTGGCATAATGTTGTCGGCCTGCCGGAAGAACGCATCGTACGTTTGGAAGAAAACTTCTGGGAGATCGGCAGCGGTCCCTGCGGTCCCTGTTCCGAGATCCATGTCGATCTGGGTGAAGAACGCGGCTGTGGTAAAGATACCTGCGCCGTCGGCTGTGACTGTGACCGTTTCCTGGAAATCTGGAATCTGGTCTTTACCCAGTATAATCAAAATGAAGACGGCACTTATACGCCGCTGGCCAATAAAAACATCGATACCGGTGCCGGCCTTGAGCGTCTGGCTTCCGTATTGCAGGAAAAACCGTCTAATTTTGAAACCGATTTGATTTTCCCAATCATTGAATATGCAGCTCAAGTAGCTGCTGTGGAATATGGCAAAGATAAAAAAACGGATATTTCCCTGAAGGTCATTGCTGACCATGCACGCAGTATGACATTTATGATCGCGGACGGTATCCTGCCGTCTAATGAAGGCCGTGGTTATGTTCTGCGTCGTATTCTGCGCCGTGCCGTACGTCACGGACGTTTGATCGGTATCGATAAGATGTTCCTGGCTGGCGCCGTAGATGTAGTCATCGAAATGTACGGCCATGTATATCCTAATTTGGTGGAAAAACGCGAATATATCCAAAAAGTTATCGAAATGGAAGAAACCAGCTTCCTGCGGACTCTGCGCCAGGGCTGCGAATTGCTGAATGATGAGATCGTGAAACTGGAGGCTGCCGGGGCGACTGAGCTGGACGGTGCCACCGCTTTCAAACTGAATGATACCTTTGGCTTCCCTTGGGAACTGACGGCTGAGATCTTGGAAGAAAACGGTATGACGATGGATAAAGCAGGCTTTGACGCCGCGCTTGAGGTACAGCGTAAAATGGCACGTGAAGCCCGTGACGATAAAGCAGGCCGTCCGGTCATCTATAATACACGCGGCATTGATATTGCTGCCCTGAAGGTCGACGAAGCTGCCGGCAGCGGTAAGATCGTGATGCTGTATCCGGCCCATGATGCCCAGCCGATCGAAAATGCCGAAGACGGCAAAGACGTTGCCGTTATTCTTGACGTTACTGCTTTTCATGCCGAAGGCGGCGGACAGTTAGGCGATTTGGGCCGTATCACCGCTCCTACTGGTGTGATCGAAGTAGAAAATACTAAAAAGCTGCCGGACGGCGCTACGATCCACCTCGGCCGTGTTGTTGAAGGTACGGTCAATGTGGGCGATGAAGTAACCTATGCAGTAAACAGCTGCCGCAAGAGTGATATTGCCCGTAACCATACAGCGACGCATTTGCTGCATGCAGCCCTGAAAACTGTTTTGGGCGGTCATGTCAATCAGGCAGGCAGTTATGTCGGGCCCGACCGTCTGCGTTTCGACTTTTCGCATTTCTCGCCGGTAACGGAAGAAGAACTGCGCCGCGTCGAAGCTATTGTTAATGAAGAGATTTTAGCCGCTAAAGGCGTTACTATTGAAGAACTGCCGATCGAAGAAGCCAAAAAACGCGGTGCTATGGCGCTGTTTGGCGAAAAATACGGCGATATCGTACGTGTCGTTACGGTACCTGGTTTTTCGATGGAATTCTGCGGCGGCGTGCATGTTACCAATACTGCGCAGATCGGTATGTTCAAGATCATTTCCGAGTCCAGCACCGGTGCCGGCGTGCGCCGTATCGAAGCTGTGACCGGTCATGGCGCCGTAGCCCATGTCAACGAAATGGAAGCTATGGTAAAAGGCCTGGCAGGCTGCCTGAAATGCCGTGTGGCTGATGTGCCGGTGCGCTTGACGGCGCTGCAGGGCGAACTTAAAGCTGCCGAGCAAAAAGCTGCTGAACTGGCTGATAAAATTGCCAAAGCTCAGGTCAGCGATGTTGACAGTCAGATTCGTGACATCAAAGGCGTGAAAGCGTTGGTACAGCAGGTCAGTGTCGATAATATCGAAGCGATGCGCAATCTGGGCGACCAAATACGTGATAAGGTCGGCGGCGTTGTTGTGCTGGCTTCCGTTTTTGCAGACGGTAAGATCAGTATTCTGACAATGGCAGCCAAAGGGGCTGTTGCTAAAGGTATCCATGCAGGCAACATCGTTAAAGAGGTTGCCCGTATCTGCGGCGGCGGCGGCGGTGGCCGTCCTGATATGGCGCAGGCCGGCGGCAAAGATGCTGCCAAACTGGGAGAAGCATTAGAAGCTGCCTGGGGCATTATCGAGGCACAGGTAAAAGAATAAAGCTTACGCAAAAGTTTAGAGGCCGAGAATATGTACCGGCCCTCAATCGTTAGATTTTGATATGTACCCCCTTTACTGGATAAAAATCCAGAAAAGGGGGTTTTTATGTGTTAAAACCCAGTAATATCTTACAATAAAAATACTGATGTACAGAATTTCCTAATAATAACAATGATATTAATTCATATTTTTGCTATATATAAATAAAATATTTGTTGAAATTGTAAAAGAATGATAAAATAAATTAGGTTTATGATCAGCTGGTTAAGGAATTGGCTTCGCGTCAGGCTTTGCAGAGGAAACAAGGGAGCTCGCACAAGGATAGTCGCGAATGTTATTCCCGGACGGCAGAATTATAGATTTAATAATTTTCTGGGGAGGGATGACAATGAAAAAATCTTTAGTATTAGCAATGGCAATGGCTTTGGGCGTAACCGCTTCTGCCTATGCCGCCAACCCTTTCGTCGATGTGCCGGCAGGCCATTGGGCTTATGATTCCATCAATAAACTGGCTGCTGCCGGTATCGTTGACGGTTATGGCGACAATACCTTCGGCGGCGACCGTCTGATGACCCGTTACGAAATGGCGCAGATCGTAGCAAAAGCAATGGCTAAAGGCGCTAACGTCGACCGTCTGGCAGCTGAATTTGCTGACGAGCTGGACAGCCTCGGCGTGCGCGTTGCCGCTTTGGAGAAAAAATCCGATAATGTTAAGATCACTGGCGAAGCCCGTTTCCGTTATGCCGATCATGACGCTAAATTTATGGGTCAAAAAGCTCATGTTTTCGATGCTGACCTGCGTTCCCGTATCTGGCTGACCGGACAGGTAAATGAAGACTGGAAATACACCGGTATGATCGAAAACATTCAGGATTTCAGCAATAACAGCGGTGATGAAGAAACTCGTTTCCGACGCGCTTATGTGGAAGGTAAGCTGGGCGGCCTGACTGTAACTGCCGGCCGTTATAATATGTTTATCGCTAACGGTAATATCTATGATGACATTGTTGACGGCGTAGAATTGAATTATGGCGATAAAGTAAATCTGAAACTGGTTGCTGGTAAAGGTGCTACTGGCACAAACGCTTGGGGACAGGATTATGATACTACTGTCAACAGTTATGCCGGCGGCGAGTTAGGCGCTGTTTTCGGTACTGTCACCGCTACTGCCGGTTATTATAATTTACGCGGGCTTGCTGGCATAGAAGGTGGCAATAATGCTATCTGGTTCCTGGGTACCGGTACTAATGTGGGCGATTTTGGGCTGAACGCCATGTATCTGCGTGGTGATTGGAGCGATAACGATGTGAAGCATGATGAAGGAAAAAGCGGCTGGACTGTGGGTGCTACCTATAAAGGCGCTGATGCTGCCCAGGCAGGCACCTATGGCATCTTTGCCAATTACTACAATCAAGGGGTGCAGACCTATCTGGTACATACTACTGATGCCAATACTTTCACGCCTTGTGGTTTTAAAGGTTATGGTGTCGGCATTGATTACACCGTTGCTAAAAATATGGTAGCGCGCGTAGCTTACTATGATACTGAGTCTAAAGATTTTTGGGATGCCGAAGACAAGATCATCTGGACTGACCTGACTGTTACTTTCTAATTTTAAGTTGATCAGATGCTGTAAGCGTCAATAAATTTCCTGGGGAGGAATGAATAATGAAAAAATCTTTAGTACTTGCAATGGCAATGGCTTTGGGTGTAACTGCTTCTGCCTATGCCGCTAACCCTTTCTCCGATGTGCCGGCAGGTCATTGGGCCTATGACTCCATCAACAAACTGGCTGCTGCCGGTATCGTTGACGGCTACGGCGACAGCACCTTCGGCGGCGATCGTCTGATGACCCGTTACGAAATGGCGCAGATCGTAGCTAAAGCAATGGCTAAAGGCGCTAACGTCGACCGTCTGGCAGCTGAATTTACTGACGAGCTGGACAGCCTCGGTGTGCGCGTTGCCGCTTTGGAGAAAAAATCCGATAATGTCAAGATCACCGGTGAAGCACGTTTCCGTTATGCCGATCATGATGCTAAATTCATGGGTCAAAAAGCTCATGCTTTCGATGCTGATCTGCGTTCCCGTATCTGGCTGACCGGTCAGGTGAACGAAGACTGGAAATACACCGGCATGATCCAAAACATTCAGAATTTCGGCAATAACAGCGGCGATGAAAAAACTGATTTCCAACGTGCTTATGTGGAAGGTAAGCTGGGCGGTATGACTGTAACTGCCGGCCGTTATAATATGTTTATCGCTAACGGCAATATCTATGATGAAGTTGTTGACGGCGTAGAAGTGAATTACGGCGATAAAGTCAATTTGAAACTGGTTGCCGGTAAAGGCGCTACTGGTACAACAACTGCTTGGGGACAAGAGACCGATACTATTGTCAACCGCTATGCCGGCGGCGAGTTAGGTGCTGTTTTCGGCACTGCCACCGCTACTGCCGGTTATTACAATCTCCGTGGTTGTTCTGGTGTAGAAGGTGTAAATAGCGCGATCTGGTTCCTGGGAGCCGGCACTACCTTCGGCGATTTCGGCCTGAACGCCATGTATCTGCGTGGCGATACCAGTATCAGTGGTTGGAATGATGATGCAGGCAAAGACGGCTGGACCGTGGGCGCTACCTATAAAGGCGCTGATGCTGCTCAGCCTGGTACCTATGGTATTTTTGCCAACTACTATAACCAGGGCCGTCAAACCTATCTGGCCCATACTACTGATGCTAACAGCTTCTTGGGTTATGGCTTCAAAGGCTACGGCGTCGGCGTTGATTACACCGTTGCCAAAAATATGGTAGCACGCGTAGCTTACTACGATACTGAGGCTAAGGACTATGGGTATGGTATGGATTTTGAAGGCCTTGGGGATACCAAAGACAAGATCATCTGGACTGACCTGACTATCACTTTCTAATTTAATTGAGTTAGATACTGTAGACTTAAAAGCGACTGCTTTTCTGTGACCCCCGATCGTTAGATTTTTGGTCTAACTTTTGGGGGTCACAGCACGTTCTCGGCCTTTATTTATACAAGTTCACAGTTATTTTGTATTTTTTTGTTCTAAGGTATGCTACAATAGTAATGTATCTATATTAAACGGTTGCCAGACAGGGGAGTTCTGCAATTAAGGAGGGATCAACGATGACTCAGGTATCACAGGAAACAATGATGTTTAAACGCAACAATGAAAATAAAGATGTCTCGCAAACAATCAGCGAGGTGTGCAAAGCGCTGGAAGAAAAAGGCTATAATCCGATCGATCAGCTCGTAGGTTATCTGCTCAGCGGCGATCCTACATATATCACCAGTCATGACGACGCACGTACAAAGCTGCGCCGTTTTGAACGCTATGAGCTGATTGAAGAGCTGGTAGTAAAATATTTGGAAAAAAACGTAAAATAGGACGGGGAGAGCTGCTTACATGAGAAGTATGTCTCTGGATGTCGGCACGCGGACTATCGGCGTGGCCGCCAGTGATTTGTTGGGGATGATCGCCAACGGGGTGGAAACGATCCGTCGCACCAGTGAAGAACGCGATCTGCAGCGTATCGGCGAGCTTATTGCTGAATATGAGGTCGATACGATGGTGGTGGGTTATCCTAAAAATATGAACGGCAGTGCAGGCGAGCGCGCACAGAGCTGTGAGGCTTTTGCCAGAGTTATCGGCGCAAGGTTCCCTCAGCTTAAAATAGTTTTATGGGACGAGCGTTTGTCGACAGTTGCCGCTGAAAAAGTTTTGATAGATGCTGATCTGCGCCGCAGTAAGCGCAAAAAAGTCATCGATATGATGGCGGCTGTGGTGATTCTGCAAAATTATCTGGATAGTCCACAAAGTAAAAGGACGGAATGAAAGTATGGCGAAGAAAATATTTATCGGCTTTGTCGCACTGGTTTTAGTTGCTTTCGTACTGCTGTTCCAATTCGGCGGCCGTGCGGCCGAGGAACTTACCAAAAAGCTGCTGGAAGAGCAGACGGCGCTGCAGGGGACTTTAAAAGCCGAAACGATCCAGGCCAACTGGTCGGGTGACGTTGTTTTTAAAAATGTCGTTTGGGCAGGACCGGATGGTAAAACGCTTGCCGAAATACCTGCGGCAACGGTATCCGTCAATTTGTTCGATGCTTTGCTGAAGGGCGGGACAGGAGCTTCTGTTGGTGATGTGGTGATCGAAAAACCCAGATTTTTTGTGGCCTATACTAAAAAAGACGGGTTGAATCTTGTCAATTACATCAATTTTCAGGTCGAAGAACCGCATCCGGACAATGCACTGCTGACTGTAAAAAAAGCGTCAGCTGCAACGCAGTTCCGCGGCTTGATGGAAATCAAAGACGCTAAGGTTAATCTGCTGCTGGAAGGTAAGCCGCTGGATTTCGATAAGGTACAGTTCCAGGGCAATTTCAAGCAATATCCAAAAATCAAATACGGTTTGCGGGTCAAAGACGGCAAAAGCGATATTATCGCCGATATTCAAAATGATGCAGGTACGACTGCGGTCGTAGCAGAAGTCAAAAAAATGCCGCTGCAGAATATCCTGAATGTTTTGCCGCAGGCGGCTGATGTCGTGCTCACTGAAGGTAATCTGCCTGACGTGAAGATCAGGGCTGATAAAGCTGACGGTAAATGGACTTTGAATATCGACGGCACGATCGACGGATTAAAAGGTTCTTTGATCAATTATCCTGTAACGAAGGGCAACGGTAAATTTTCGGCAGATACTGAAGCTTTGAAATTTGCCGGTTTGAACCTGGAAGTAGCAGGGCAGACGGTGATCCTGGAGGGTAATGTTTATTATGCCGAGAAGCCCGGAGCAAAACAGACTTATGCACTGACTGTTAATGCGCCGTCCTTTGCGATTGAAGCGTTGAGCCCGGGGCTGGGATTAAAAGACGCCGTTACTGCTTTGGGCAAGGTCAAGGGTACCATCGACAAGCCTGAGGCTGAAGGTACCTTCGGACTGGATAAGCTGGCTTATGATCCCCTTTATATCACTGCTCTCAGCGGCAAGTTCTTATATAAAGACGGCAAGCTGAATATCGGGGACGCGATCGGTAATGTTTATGCCGGGCAGGTCAATGTCAATGGTCAGGTAGATACCAGGACCAAAGACTTTAAACTGGAAATACAGGGAATAGACCTCGACAGCTCCGTAGTTACGGAAACGCAGGTCGATGGTCCGCTGTCATTTAAAATGCTGGCGATAGGAACTGCTGATGCAGGCAGTGCTACAGGTGCGGGCAGCTTCCGCATCGGGGAAGGCAAATATATGATGCTGCCTTTCAGGTCTATCAAAGGTTCGATCACCAGACAGCAGGGAAAATTTGCTTTTTCCAATATCAGGATCGCTACCGCTGTCGGCAGCTTTGATACTAATATCATAGTTAAAGAGAACGGTAAGCTGGGCTTTGATCTGGATAAAGGCTTTTTAGCTGCCCGGCTTGGTGAAAAATGATAAATTGACAGCATTACTGTAAATGATATAAAATGTATATAATTTAGAAACGAGGTGTCGTAATGGACCAAACAGAAAATAAAGAAAATATGGAAGCTATGGAAGAAGAACAAATCGTTGTTATTACTGATGATGATGGCAATGAATTGTATTTCCGCGAAGAAATGGTAGTACCTGTAGGCAAGAAAAACTTCGCAATTTTAGCGCAGATAGATTTGGAAGACTGCGAATGTGAAGATGAAGACTGTCACTGCCATGAACATGAAGATGACGAAGAAGAAAATGTGATCATCGCCCGCATTGAGTTTGATGAAAACGGCGAAGAGGTTTATTTGGCTCCTACTGACGAAGAGTTTGATGAAGTAAAAGCTGCTTACGAAAAACTCGTGGAAGACTGGGACGAAGAATAACGACTTATAGTGCCGGACATACTGTCCGGCACTTTTTGAGCTTTATTATCTCTGGCGTGAAGGGAATGGAAAAATGAGGAAGGTATTGCCCTTTATTTTAGGCATCTTTCTGGTAGTAGTAGTAGGTGCTTACTGGGTATTGAACTACATTGGCAGCAATAAGGATCTGGCGACAGGCAGCCCGTATCTGATCACGGTCGAGCCGGGAATGACGACAGCAGATATCGCGAATCTGCTGCATAAGCAAAAATTGGTAAAAACACCGGAAGCGTTTCGGCTGGAAGCAAAGTTTCGCGGGTTAGAACGTGATCTGCAGGCTGGACGCTATGAAATAACAGCCGGCATGTCCAACAGCGAGATCGTTGAGGTTTTGTCGAAGGGGCAGGTGCAGCGGATAAGATTTACGGTGCCGGAAGGCTATACGGTTGTAAAAACTGCTAAAAAGATCGAGGCAGAAGGTTTGGGCTCTGCGGAAAAGTTTATCGAAGCTGCCCGCAACTATACGCCGTATCCCTATATGGAAACCAGCGATCCCAATGTTATTTATAAAGCGGAAGGCTTTATTTTTCCGTCTACCTATATGTTTGACATTGGTATGAATGAAAAAGAGATGCTGGCCATGATGGTCAAGGAATTCAATACGCAGATGAATAAAGAGAATATCCAGGAAGAAGCTGAAAAGCAGAAAATGTCGATCAGGGATTTGGTCAATATGGCTTCCCTGGTAGAGATGGAAGCTGTTTTTAAAGAAGAACAGCCCCGTATTGCAGGTGTTTTTCTGCGGCGTCTGGAGATTTATATGCCGATCCAGTCGGATACGACGATCCAGTATATTTTGGGTACGCAAAAAGAAGAGATCACCATCGCTGATACCAGGATCAAAAATCCTTATAACACTTATCGGAACCCCGGTTTGCCGCCAGGGCCGATCGCCAGTCCCGGTATGAGTGCGATCAAAGCTGTTTTGAATCCTGAAAAAACAGAGTATTTATACTTCGTTGCCGAAAAAGACGGACATCACCGTTTTACTAAAACTTATGCTGAACATTTGAAAGCGATCGAAGATATTCATGGACCACAGTAAGGAAGTAATATGACAAGAATGAAAAGTAAGCCAGAGCTTTTGGCGCCGGCAGGAAATATGGAAAAATGTAAAATAGCTTTGCGTTATGGTGCCGATGCCGTTTACTTGGGCGGTAAGATGTTTGGGCTGCGCGCTTTTGCCAATAATTTCGGTATCGAGGAAATTGCTGAAGCGGCTGCTTATGCGCATGGGCTTGGTAAAAAAGTCTATGTGACAGTCAATATTTTTGCCCATAACGAAGATTTAGCCAGGCTGCCTGCTTATTTGCTTGATTTGCAGCAGGCTGGTGTGGATGCGCTGCTGATTTCTGACCTGGGGGTCTGGAATATAGCGCGTCAGACTGTACCGGCAATGCCGCTGCATGTCAGCACGCAGGCTAATACAAGCAACTGGGCGGCGGTGCAGGCCTGGCAGGCATTGGGAGCTGAACGTGTCGTCCTTGCACGCGAGCTGTCGCTGGAGGAGATTCGGGAGATCGGCTCCAGGACTGCGGTAGAATTAGAAGCCTTTGTGCATGGCGCAATGTGCATCTCGTATTCCGGGCGCTGCCTGCTGAGCAGTTATCTGACGGGGCGCGACGGCAACCGCGGTGCCTGTGCGCAGGCCTGCCGCTGGGAATACAGTCTGGTCGAGAAAAACCGCCCGGACGAAGGCTTCGATATTGAAGAGGATGAACGCGGTACGTATGTAATGAATTCCAAGGATCTGTGTTTGATCGACCATATCCCTGATTTGGCCGAAGCAGGTATTTGCAGCCTGAAGATCGAAGGGCGCATGAAGAGTATTCATTATGTGGCGACTGTGGTAAGTGTTTATCGTAAGGCGATTGATGCTTACTGGAACGATCCTCAAAATTATCAGGTGACGGATGCCTGGCGTCAGGAATTGGAAAAAGTTTCGCACAGGCCGTATACGAAAGGGTTTGCCTTTGGCAGGCCAGGCAGTGACGGACAGGTCTATACAACTTCCAGCTACGAGCAGACACATGATTTTGTCGGTATCGTGCTTGCTTATGATGCTGCTGCCAAACGCGCTTATATCGAACAGCGCAACAATGTAAAAAACGGTGAGGTATTGGAAATACTGATGCCGGATGGGGAATTGTTCCCGCTCACATTAGAGGATATGCGCAATGCAGACGGAGAAAGTATCGACTGCGCCCCGCATGCCCAGCAAAAATTTTCTATCGTCAGCGACAGGGCACTGCTGCCCGATTCGCTGCTGCGGAGGAAGGTAATATGTTAGAAGACCGAAGTACCATCTACGCAAAGGTGGCGCCTGAGCGTATAGCGGATGTAAACTGGATCATGGAAGGCTATGAGCATCTGGCTTTAGTCAGCACGGTTGATCATCAGGAAGGCATTATTCTTTTGCGTGGTACACCTGATACCTATAATGATGTTTTGGAAATTATTGAAAATATGCCGTTTGCAGTAGAAATTCTTGAAAGTTTTAATGAAGGTTTGTAGGCAAATTGTCAAAAGTGTGATAAAATATTTGGGTATCGTATTATTTTATAAAAAAAGTGAGGTAAGGATTTATGCCGCGTATCGGTAAAATCTTTGATTTTCTGGAAAAAGAACATTTGGATTGCGTCGTTATCAAAGACGTTAATACAATTCGCTATTTGACCGGCTTCAGAGGTGATTCGAGCATTCTTTATGCCGATGACCGTCGGGCTGTCCTTGTCACTGATGGCAGATATTTGTATCAAGCAAGGGCGGAAGCCAAATGCTGCCATATCGTCGAATATGCGGAAAATATCTGGCAGACTGTGGCCGAACTGGCGCAGGACGCTAAAATAGTTGGTTTTGACGGCGATTATTTCACTTATAATGACTTCAATACTTTGCAGGGACTTTTAGGCGGCAAAGAGCTGCGGGTCATCGATCTGAAATATATCCGTATGGTCAAAGATAAACGCGAGCTGGAATTGATGTGGCGCGCCGTAAAAATTGCCGACGAGGCATATTTGCGGCTGCTGGATGAATTACAGCCCGGCATGACTGAAAAAACACTGGCTGGCCGTCTGGAATACTATATGCGCAGCCTGGGAGCAGAAAAACTCGCTTTTGAAACTATCGTAGCTTCAGGTGAGCGTTCTGCGCTGCCGCATGGTATCGCTTCTGATAAGGAAGTAAAGATCGGCGATTTTATTACTTTTGATTTCGGCGCCGTTTATGACGGCTATCATTCGGATATGACCCGTACCGTTGTCTTGGGGATGGCCAACTCGTGGCATAAAGAAATTTATACCATTGTTGAAGAAGCCCAGTGGCGCGGCCTGAAAAATGCTAAACCCGGTATCACCGGTGCAGAGCTGGACGCTGTTGTCAGGGATTATATAACTTCCCGCGGCTATGGCGAAAACTATGTGCATGGGCTGGGACATGGTATCGGTCTGGAAATCCATGAAATGCCGAATATCAACAAACGCGGCCAGAATGTAGTTTTGCAGCCTGGTATGACATTTACTGTTGAACCTGGTATTTACATCCCCGGTAAGGGCGGTGTACGTATAGAAGACACGGTTGTGTTGACCGACGAAGGCGCAAAAGTGCTGACCGGGGTTAAAAAACAGCTGATGGAAATTGTTTAATTTTTTATATAGGAGGACTATTTATGATTTCTACTAACGAATTTAAAACCAATGTGACTGTTACTATCGACGGCGATGCCTGGCAAGTCGTTGAGTTCCAGCATGTAAAACCTGGTAAGGGTGCGGCGTTTGTCCGCGCTAAAATGCGTAATCTGTGCACCGGCTCCGTTGTTGAACGTACCTTCAATGCAGGCGAACGTCTGCCGAAAGCACGTATCGACCGCCGCGAAATGCAGTACCTGTATGAATCTGACGGACAATATGTTTTCATGGATAACGAAAACTATGAGCAGACCGAATTGACGAAAGAGCAATTGGGCGATGCTTTGAACTTCCTGAAAGAAAACATGGATGTTAAGATCATGGTTTACGAAGGCCGTATTCTCGGCGTTGACCTGCCGAATACTGTTGAGCTGACCGTAATTGAGACCGACCCCGGCATCCGCGGCGATACCGCTACCGGCGGCAGCAAACCGGCTAAAATGGATACCGGCTATGTTGTTAAAGTTCCTCTGTTCATCAACGAAGGCGACGTTCTTCGTATCGATACCAGAACCGGCGACTACATCGAACGCGCATAATTGAAAAAGACTGTTCAAACAGCGGTGGATTTATTTTCACCGCTGTTTTTTTATGCATTTATGCATAGTATTCAGACAGTGGTTGTGGTATAATTAAAACCAAAATAGGGTAAGTATATTCTGTTGCCGCACAGACAGGAGGTGGCATGGTGTTGAAAATAGATGCTGAAGAGAAAGAGTTGGAAATCGGTGAAGCGCAGGCTGCAAAAGCGGCCGATGCGGCTATAGTAAATGAAGAACAGCTGCCGGACGAGATCGGCGATGTGAAGGTCGCAGACGAAGTAATAAGTATCGTTGCCGGTCTGGCTGCTCAGGAAGTCAACGGTGTTATTGGTATGAGCGGCAGTTTTGCCGAAGGCCTGAATGAATTTTTAGGCAAGAAAAGCTTTGCCAAAGGCGTACGGATCACTGTCGATGGACATGTGGTCACGGCAGCGGTTTATGTCAATGTTGAATATGGCTCATGTATCCCTGAAATAGCGTTGGAAATACAGGAAAGGGTCAAAGAAGCAATCGAGAACATGACTGGTTATGAAGTTAAATTCGTCGATGTGCATATACAGGGCGTGGCGCGCCGACCTAAGAGCGAATTGGAAGAGAGCCTGGAAAAAATGGACGCCGCCCATGAAAATTTCTTTAGTGAGGAGTGAGTTATTTTGGGAATACCTGATAGAATTATTTTAACTTTATACACTTTTTTGATGGCAGTAGTAGCAGTTTTGGTAGTGCTTTGCAGCTTGGGTATTATCGGCCAGACCGCTATCACTGCTTTCTTTGCGACGATCCCCGGTAACTGGGAATATGCGGTGGGAGGTATTATCATTCTGCTGGTGAGCCTGCGCCTGCTTATAGCGGGTATCGGTGCCACAGGCATGACTTCGCTGACGATCAGCAGTGCTGATACCGGCAAAGTATCTGTCGGCAAAAGCGCGATCGAAGATTATGTAGCCGAGATCGCCAAAGAGGTCTATGGCGTTTACGGTGTCAAGGTCGAGGCTAAAATGGGCGAAGACCATATCAGTATCCGCATCAATGCTTCCATAGAACCTGGCATCAATATTCCTGAAACTACCGATGAGATCAAATATAATGTACGCGATACCATTAAAAAGGTTTTGGGTATGGAGATCGGTGATATAGACCTGTTCTTCAAACAGATCAAAGCGAAAGGCTAAGGGGGACGACGGTATGTTTAACGAAATTTTAAGTGACCTTTGGAAGAATTACCGCGGCCGCCTGCTGGGTTCTTTGTTTGGACTGTTTATCGGCGTGATGTTTTTGCTGTTAGGCTTTCTGCAGACGATCTTTCTGCTGATCTGCATTACTGCCGGGTTCTTCCTGGGCAACAAGCTGGATAAAAAAGAAGACTTACTGGAATGGCTGGACAGGCTGCTGCCGCCCGGCTACCATAAATAAATTTTAGACGAGAGAGGGCTAATATGATTCGCAGGATTGCAAGGGAATTGGTTTTACAAAGTTTGTTTCAAATAGATTTTGCCCAGGTCGATAGTACAGCGGCGCTGGATGCGGCTATTGAAGAACGGGCGGATAAAAGCGCCGAAAAAGCCAGAGCTTATGCGCTGGATGTTTTAAATGGCGTTCTGACCAATAATGAAGCTATCGATACCAAAATAAGCGAATATGCTATTGACTGGACTTTAGAGCGTATGCCGGCAGTCGATCGTAATATTTTGCGGGTCGCTGTTTACGAAATGTTTTTTGCACCGGAAAAGCTGGTGCCTAATGTAGCGATCAACGAAGCTGTAGAAATAGCGAAAATTTACGGAACAGATGATACTCCGCGGTTTATCAACGGGGTTTTAGGTAAAATGGTTCGCAGTGATGTATAAAAATGAGGTTTATCTGGGCATTGATACCAGCTGTTATACGACGTCGGTCGCAGCAATCGACAGGGAAGGGAGACTGGTGGGCGAGGCCCGCAGGATCTTACAGGTAAAGCAGGGCGGCAGAGGGCTGCAGCAGTCAGAAATGGTGTTTCAGCATACTCGCAACCTGCCGGATCTGATGCAGGAGCTTTTGACAAAGCCGCTGAAAATCGTTGGCATCGGTGTTTCGGCACGGCCGCGTCCGCTGGAAAATTCGTATATGCCGGCCTTTTTGGTTGGTTTAGGTCTGGCGCGTTCTCTGGCGGCTGCAAGCGAAATCCCGCTGCATGAGATCAGCCATCAGGAAAATCATTTGGAAGCCGGATTATGGTCAGCGCAGGGTCCTGATGCCGACCGTTTTCTGCTTTTGCATGCTTCCGGAGGTACTACCGATTTATTGACAGCGGAAAAACGTGCTGACGGTAATTATGAATTGACTCAGGCAGGCGGCAGTAAAGACCTGCACGCGGGGCAGTTTATCGACAGAGTAGGGGTTGCCCTGGGTTTACAGTTTCCCGCCGGGCCTGCTTTAGAGCGGCTGGCGGCAACAGCAGGCGACTGCATCGAAGTGCCGGTAGCAGTGCGTCAGGGTGATGTCAGTTTGTCCGGCCCGGCAACAGCAGCTTTACGCAAGCTGGAGGCTGGTGCTGATCCTGCAGCTTTGGCGGCAGGAGTGCAGTATGCTCTGGCAGAAACTTTTGTCAGAATGATCCGCAATGTGGCGGCGCAGAAAGAAATTTTTGACGTTTTACTGGTCGGCGGAGTGGCCTCTAACAGCTATATCCGCAGCCATCTGATAGAAAAGCTTGCTAAACGCAGGATCAGGGTCTGGATACCGGAAAGCCGCTTCAGCCCGGATAATGCTGCCGGTTGTGCTGCATATGCGTTCAGGCAGGGAGAAAGCCGTTATGAATGAAGTGATTTATTCCGTAAGCGAAATAAATTTAATGATCAAAAGCCTGCTGGAGGGCAATCGCACTTTTACTAATATCCAGATCCAGGGTGAGATCTCTAACTTTAAGCGCTATGCTTCAGGTCATTGTTATTTTACCCTGAAAGATGCCGGCGGCGTATTAAAAGCAGTTATGTTTCGCAATCAGGCGCGCAGTCTGCGTTTTGAACCGCAAAACGGCGATACTGTCATAGCTATCGGCCGTGTAGGCGTGTATGAGCGCGACGGTGTCTATCAGCTGTATACAGACCTGCTGCTGCCTTTAGGAGCAGGAGATCTGATGCTGGCCTACGAGCAGCTGAAGAAAAAACTGACTGAGGAAGGCCTGTTTGACAGCGAGCGTAAACGTGAACTGCCGCTGAACCCGAAAACAGTCGGTATGATAACATCGCCTTCAGGTGCTGCTGTACGCGATATGATCACTGTTGCCAGACGGCGCAATCGCGGTATCAAGCTGCTGCTTTTTCCTGTCAAGGTGCAGGGTGACGGTTCTGCTGCTGAGATCGTCAGAGCGATCCAATTTATGAATAAACACCGTTTGGCCGACGTCCTGATCGTGGGACGCGGCGGCGGTTCTATAGAGGAATTGTGGGCTTTTAATGAAGAACCTGTTGTGCGTGCTATTGCCGCTTCTGCAATACCTGTAGTTTCGGCAGTTGGGCACGAAACGGATTTTACTTTGGCAGATTTTGCTGCTGACCGCAGGGCTGCGACACCTTCGCAGGCAGCGGAGCTGGTCGTTGCTGATGCTGATGCTTATCTGCGTTATGTTGAAGAATTGACGGCCCGTGGCGAGCGGGTGCTTTTGCATCAGCTGGAACAGGCGCAGCATAAGCTGCAGCGTTTGCAGGACTCCTGGGCCCTGACCAGACCGGAACGCTGGCTGGAACCTTTACAGCAGCGCACCGATATGGCGATGCGTCAGCTGCAGGGCAGGATGGAAAGTATCCTGCGTCAGCGTCAGCATGAGTTTGGCCTGCTGGCAGCGCGGCTCGATGCTTTATCACCGCTGACAGTACTTGCCAGAGGTTATTCGATAACGAAAACAGATGCGGGCAAAGCCCTGCGCAGTATCGAAGACGTACGCTGGGGCGAAGAACTCAGAACACAGGTCGCCGACGGCGATGTAATCTCGATAGTGCAGCAGGTAGAAAGGCGTGAACAGGAATGACGATGAAAAAAATCGCCAAAAATATAAAATTTGAAGATGCGCTGGCCGAGCTGGAACAGCAGGTACAGCTTCTGGAAAGCGGCGAGCTGCCTTTAGAGGAAGCCTTGGCTGCATTTCAGCAGGGCGTGGCTTTGAGTAAGGTTTGCGTGACCAAGCTCAACACCGTTCAGCAGGAAGTGGAAAAAATCGTTGTGGCAGATAATGGCAGCGATGACGAATATGAACTGGAAACATTCGCAGATCTGGAGGATTGACATGGATTTTAACAGGTATTATGAGGACAGACAGAAACTGGTCAATACTTTTTTAGAAAAACGTTTGGAAAAAAAGGGGATCTCACGTGTCGACGAAGCAATGGCCTATAGCCTGCTGGCAGGCGGCAAGCGTATTCGTCCTATCATTTTAATGGCAACGGCCGATGCTTTGGGCGTCAGCGGTTATAATTTTCTGCCGGTAGCCTGCGGGCTGGAAATGATCCACACTTACTCTCTGATCCACGATGATCTGCCCTGTATGGATGATGATGAATACCGTCGCGGACGGCTGACTAACCATAAGGTTTTCGGTGAGGCGATGGCGCTTTTGGCAGGCGATGCTTTGCTGACCCTGGCTTTTGAAGTGATGCTGGAACAGAAAAACGTACCGGCGGAAGCTTTGATCGAAACGGTGCGCGAAGTGGCGATGTGTGCCGGCAACTTTGGGATGGTCGGCGGTCAGGTGATCGATCTTGATTCCGAAGGCAAGCAGATCAGCGAAGAAGAACTGCGCAAACTGCATGCTGGTAAAACCGGTGCGCTTTTTATTGCGGCCGTGCGCAGCGGGGCACGCTTGTCAGGTGCTTCCAGTGAAGAGCTGCTGGCTCTGACTAAATTTGCCGACCTGCTGGGTCTGGCTTTCCAGATCACAGACGATATCCTTGACGTTGAAGGCGACGCTGCCCAGATGGGTAAGGCAGCGCACAGCGACGAGAAAAAACATAAATCTACTTACGTGACTTTATATACGCTGGAAGGCGCGAAAGCGCTGGCCCAGAAAACTGTTGATGAAGCGCTGAGCTGTCTGGAAATGTTTGGCGAAAATGCCGAAGCTCTGCGTGAGATCACAAAAATGATGTGCGGGCGTAAAAGCTGAGCTACTTGTTATTGAGAAGAAAGGCGGATTGCTGAATGCAAAATGAGCAATTGTTGCAAAAAATAAATTCTCCCGCAGATCTGAAAATGCTGACGCTGGATGAAATGAAGCTTTTGGCCGGCGAGATCAGACAGCTGATCATTGATGTCGTTTCTAAAAACGGCGGACATCTGGCGCCTAATTTAGGTGTGGTAGAACTTACTTTGGCTTTGCACAAAGTATTTACGACGCCTAAAGATAAAATCATCTGGGACGTAGGGCATCAGTCCTATATCCATAAGATCCTCACCGGACGCAAGGAAGAGTTTCCAACGCTGAGGCAATATCAGGGCCTGTCAGGTTTCCCTAAGCGGAAAGAAAGCGAACACGATGCTTTTGGTACCGGCCATTCCAGCACGTCGATCTCGGCAGCTTTGGGTATGGCGGTAGCACGCGACCTTAAAGGTGAAGACAATAATGTGATCGCCGTTATCGGTGATGGTTCGATGACAGGCGGTATGTCTTTTGAAGCCTTGAATAATGCCGGCGATCTGCATAAAAAAATGATCGTTATTTTAAATGATAACGAGATGTCCATTTCAAAAAACGTGGGTGCCATGTCGCAGTATTTGTGCGACCTGCGTACGGGTGAAACCTATAATAAAATCAAACACGACGTGGAAGGCTGGCTGAAAGGCCTTGACTTCGGCGCCGATGTTTTGAATGCTATCGAACGTGTCAAAGGCAGCGTTAAGTACCTGATGGTACCCAGCTCTGTTTTTGAAGAACTGGGCTTTAAATATCTGGGGCCAATCGACGGACATGATCTAAGCAAGCTGCTGGAGGTGTTGGAAGCAGCCAAGCATGTCAACGGGCCGGTTCTTGTGCATGTGATCACCAAAAAAGGTAAGGGCTATGAGCCTGCTGAAACCAGCCCGAATAAATTTCACGGTACCGGTCCTTTTGAGATCGCTACAGGCAAAAAAATCACTGATCCTGAAGCTCCTGTAACTTATACGGAAATATTCGGCAAAACTCTGGTCGAACTGGCTGAACAGGATACTGATATTGTTGCCATTACGGCGGCTATGCCTGATGGTACCGGTTTGAACAAATTTGCGGAAAGCTATCCCCAGCGGTTTTTGGACGTAGGCATTGCCGAGCAGCATGCTGTAACGGCTGCTGCGGGTATGGCTGCTGCCGGGCTGAAGCCTGTAGTCGCTGTTTATTCTACCTTTTTGCAAAGAGCTTATGATTCGGTGCTGCATGACATTTGCATGCAGGATCTGCACGTGACCTTGTGTCTTGACCGTGCAGGGATCGTCGGTGACGACGGTTATACGCATCATGGCGTTTTTGATTATGCTTATCTGCGGTCGATGCCGAAGATGACTGTCATGGCGCCGAAAGATGAAAATGAGCTGCGGCAGATGCTGAATACGGCGCTGAAATTTAACGGACCGGTCGCGATCCGTTATCCGCGCGGCAGTGGCGTCGGTGTGCCTTGTGAAGGTGAACTGCGCGAGCTGCCCATAGGCAGGGGCGAGCTGCTGCGGGAAGGCAAAGACGTCTGCCTGCTGGCGATCGGCAGTATGGTGCAGCCGGCTTTGCAGGTGGCTGATGCTTTAGCGGCTAGCGGTATCCAGGCTGGTGTGGTCAATCTGCGGTTTGCCAAACCGCTGGACAAAGAGCTGATCATGCAGGCAGCCGCAACGTGTGGCAGACTGGTGACCCTGGAAGAAGGGGTGCTGGCTGGCGGCGTTGGTTCGGCAGTCCTGGAACTGCTCAATGCGGCAGGACTGCTGCAAAAGGTGCAGGTCTTGAATCTGGGGATTCCTGACGAATTTGTGCCGCATGGCGATAAAAAATATCTGTTCCGGGATATGGGTTTGGATAACGGCAGCATTACAGAAAAAATTACTGCCTGGGTGAAAGGTGCCGACGAAGCTAAGTGAAAAAAGAACGATTAGACGCACTGCTGACTGCCAGAGGTCTTTTTGAAAGCCGGGCCAGGGCTCAGGCTGCGATCATGGCAGGACAGGTGTTGGTCAACGAACAGAAAATAGATAAACCGGGAACGCAGGTCCCCGAAGATGCGGCGATACGTCTGCTGGGAGAAAAGCTCAAATATGTGAGCCGCGGCGGTCTGAAGCTGGAAAAAGCCCTGCAGATCTTTCCTATCAGTGTCAAAGGTAAAATAGTTGCCGATATTGGTGCTTCTACAGGCGGGTTTTCCGATTGTGCCCTGCAAAACGGGGCGGTAAGGGTGTATGCTGTTGATGTAGGCTATGGTCAGTTGGCGTGGAAGCTGCGCAATGATGAGCGCGTCGTCAATATGGAACGTACCAATGTACGGTATCTGGAAGCTGACAGCCTGGGAGAGCAGGTGGATGCGGCGACTATAGACGTAGCCTTTATTTCTCTGGATAAAGTGCTGCCGGCGGTGCATAAGCTGCTGAAACCGACGGGATTTGTGATTGCGCTGATCAAGCCGCAGTTTGAAGCCGGCAAAGAGAATGTTGGCAAAAAAGGCGTTGTCCGCGATCCCAAAGTACATTCCGGCGTGATCAAAAAGGTCGTCGCCTTTGCCAAAACAGAAGGCTTCGGCATTGCCGGGCTGGATTTTTCGCCGATCAAAGGGCCGGAAGGCAATATTGAATATTTACTGCATCTGATGCTGGGGGCTGACGATGCCGTCAGCGAAGCGATGATCGACGAACTTGTTTCCAGATCCCATGGCGATCTGGACAAACCGCAGACCCAAGAGTAAAAACAGTGAGGCTTTTATGAATAAATTGCGATTGGGTATCTTCCCCAATATGAAAAAAGAAAATGTCAAAAACAGCCTGCCGAAAGTGCTGGAACTGTGTGATAAGGCAGGTATCGAAGCAGTGCTGCCGCAGCGTCTGGCATACGCAACCAGGCCCGGCTACGACGTTTGCGACAGGACGAGCCTGAAGCAGATGGATATGGCTGTATCTTTGGGCGGTGACGGTACGCTGCTGCAGATGACAAGATTTTTAGCGCCGCTCAAAATCCCTGTTTTTGGCGTCAATTTTGGCAAACTGGGATTTTTAGCTGAGATAGAACTCAAGGATCTGCCGGAAGCGCTGCCAAAGCTGACCTCCGGCGAATATGTGCTGGAAGAACGCAGTCAACTGCAGGCCTGCGTCTGGCGTGATGGTAAGGTTTTGGTCGACGCCCACGCATTGAACGATATGGTAGTGGCCAAGGGGCATTTTTCCAAATTGGCGCACCTCAGCTTAAAGGTCAACGGCAAGCGTTCTGGCAATTATGCCGCCGATGGTCTCATTGTGGCAACGGCGACAGGCTCTACTGCTTATTCTCTGTCAGCAGGCGGGCCGCTGGTGCATCCCAGCCTTGATGTCACTATTATTACGCCGATCTGCGCTCATGCGCTTTATACAAGGCCGCTTTTGATCCCGATGGACAAAGTCATTGAATTGAATGCTGTGCCGCCCTACGAAGAACTTCTGCTTTCTGCTGACGGTGAGATAATAGCCGCTATAGCGGAAAATGACACGGTAAGAATTGCTAAAAGCCCCAATAAGGTGACGTTTATCAGGCTCAATGGCCGCAGTTATTATGAAACATGGCAGGAAAAGCTGATCCGCAACACGGAAATGCTTTAAAATACCCAACAGCTTACAAATAAAGATATGAGGTGAGAGACGTGAAAGGTATCAGACACGGTAAGATCAAAGAAATCATCGAACACAGCAAAATCGAGACCCAGGAAGATCTGGCGGCCGCGCTGCGCCACGAAGGTATCGAGGTGACACAGGCCACAGTTTCCCGCGACATCAAAGAGTTGATGCTCATCAAAGTCCCGGATGCCGAAGGCAACTATCATTATGCTTTTCCGAAAGAACATAATATGCTGCTGACTCCCGGCCGTTTGGAACGTACCTTCCAGGATTCTATCGTGGGGATGCGTGCTTCCGAAAATCTGGTCGTTATCCGCAGTCTGCCCGGCACGGCTCAATCCGTAGCTTATGCTATCGATTACATGAAATGGCCGGAAGTGCTGGGAACGGTTGCCGGGGACGATACTATTTTTGTTGCTGTCGCTTCAAAAGAGAATACGGCGACTTTTATGGAACGCTTTAATAATCGCTGATAAGGACGGGGTCGTTGAACGATGCTGCAATCTTTGCATGTGCATAATTTTGCTTTAATTGAAGATGCGAAAATAGATTTTGCTTCCGGCTTCAATATTTTTACAGGCGAGACCGGCGCCGGCAAATCTATCCTGATCGATGCTTTCGGCGTCGTGCTTGGCAATCGTGCTTCGGTGGATTATATCCGCAGCGGGGCTGATTCCTTTTGGGTACAGGCAGTGTTCGACATCAGCGGGATAGAGGCCGTCAAGGCTTTGCTGGCACAGCAGGGGATCGATGAAGAGGACGAGTTGTTTTTGAGACGGCGTATTTTAGCCAACGGCAAAAGCCAGGCTACAGTTAACGGCGTGCAGGTGCCATTGGCAGTGCTCAAAAGCTTCAGCGAACTTTTAGTCGACATTCACGGTCAGCACGAAAATCAGGCGCTTTTAAAGCCGGATGCACCTTTGACGCTGGTCGATCTATATGGACGTAAGGAGATCGCTCCTGTACTTAAAACGTATCAGACGCTGTATGAAGCTTATCTGGCGACTCAGGCCAGACTGACGCAGCTGGAAAATACCGGCAGCGAGCGGGAACGCATATTGGACAGGCTGGAGTGGGAAATCAAAGAAATCACCGATGCCGCTCTGGAAGCCGGCGAACTGGAAGTCCTGCAGGAAGAAGCCAGACGGCTGCAAAACAGCGGTAAGATCATGACGGCAGTCAGCAGTGCGCATGAATATCTGGATGCTGAAAGAGGTATCCTTGACGGCCTTGCGGCTGCTAAAGACCAGTTAGGCGCTGTTGTACGTTATGACGAGCGTTTGAGCAGTGTCTGCGAAAGCCTGGAAAGCAGCTGGATTACTTTGGACGAATGCCGGCGTGAACTGAGCGATTACCTGAGCAGTGAAGAATACGATGCCGAAAGAGCCGCTTATGTTGAGGGCCGTTTGGACCTGTGGTATCGCTTGCAGAAGAAATACGGCGACAGCTATGAAGCTATCGAGGCCTATTTGCAGCAGGCGCAGCAGCAGGCTGACGACCTGACGCAGCTGGAAACGAATATTGCTAAAGCCAGACAGCTGTTGACGCAGCAAAAAAGCGAGTTAGAACAGCAGGCGCAGGGCTTGTCACAGCTGCGCTGTAAATACGCAGCTGAACTGGCGGCCAAAGTGACCACGCATATTCACGATCTGGCGATGCAGGAAGGAAAGTTTGAGATTGCCGTTGCTGCTAAAGAAATGCCCGGCAAAACCGGTAAGGACGAACTGACCTTCCTGTTTACGGCGAACCTGGGCGAACCGATCCGGCCTTTATTAAAAGTAGCTTCCGGCGGCGAGCTTTCACGTGTGGCGCTGGCTATCAAAACCGTGCTTTTAAATGCCAGCGGCGTGCCGACAATGGTTTTCGACGAGATCGATACAGGTGTTGGCGGTGTCACGGCGCAGAAAATGGCTGAAAAGATCGCTGTTATTGCTAAAGTAGGACAGGTGTTGTGCATTACGCATTTACCGCAGATCGCTTCTTTTGCTGACAGGCATATCCTGATCCGTAAGGAAAGCGCGGGCGGGCGCACTTCGACAGGTTTGACGACGCTGGATGAAGAAGGACGTATCCAGGAACTGATGCGTATGACTGTCGGCGACAACGTCAGCGAAGTTGCTTATGCCAACGCTAAGGAACTTCTGGCAGCGGCTGCCAAAAATAAACAGGCAAGGTGAGCGTTATGAAAAAATTTCATCAGGCAAATTTAGACGAAGCCTTTATCAGCAGTAAGGTCGGATTTTCCGGACGTTTGCTGCAGGTAAACATTGATACAGTGACCTTGCCGAATGGCAGGGAAACGACCCGTGAACTGATCCATCATCCGGGTGCTGTCGCTATTGTTCCGATTTTAGACGACGGCAGGATGATTTTTGTTAAGCAGTACAGGTATCCAGTGGGGACGGTAATGTACGAGATCCCGGCAGGAAAACTTGATCCGGGCGAGGAACCTGACGTGTGCGCGGCAAGGGAGCTGTCGGAAGAAACCGGTTACAGCGCCCAGGCATGGCAGAAACTTACTTCTATCGTTACCACGCCGGGCTTTACGGATGAAGTTATTCACCTTTATGCGGCGCGTGGACTGGAAAAGCACGCTCAGCATACAGATGAAGATGAGTTTATCGACATTGTGGCCTTAACGCCGCAGCAGGTCAGGCAAATGGTGCTGGCTGGCGAGATCTTCGATTCTAAAACTTTAAGCGCTTTGTGTGTATTGGAAATGCTGAAATAAAACTTAACAGGTGTATATGACGCAGGCTGGCTATAATAGTCTGTGTTAATGAAAGCTGTATAAAATTTGAAATTAGTAACGGACGAATACCGTTCAGTGTAATGCTGAACGGTATTTTTTTGTGCTTATTTGAAGCTGATGTAAGCAAAGGCCGTGCGCAGACGCCGATAGTTTTAAAGCCGCTGGCGTAATGCGCCGGGCAAGACACAATAAAATTTTTACACACATTAAAAGTAAGTGTCTTGCGGGGGGGTACACAAGTGCTATAATTATAATGGTTATTGCTATTTTAAATACTTTTAAGATTTTAATTCGAAAAATAAGTTAATAATTAAATAAGAAAATGGAAAACCAATATTTGGGAAAGCTTGTAAGTGTTAAATTTAAAGCTGTAATTAAGGGGAGAGCAGATTGTTAAAAACAGCAGGAAAAAGTATAGTAGTAGTTTTAACTTTGGGAATAACGGCGACAGCGTGGGCAGCAGCGGCGCTGCCGGGCAGCGATCCGCAGGTGCGGGCGCTGGAGGAGAACCGCAGCCAGGCCGAACAGCAGGCACAGGTAACAGCGCCGGAGGAAGCAGGCAAAGTGCAGGGCGAGCAAAAGTTTATGCTTACCAGCTTCAATTTTACCGGGCAGGAGGCGATCGACCCGGCAATTTTTACAGACCTGACTAAAGACTATACCGGCAGGGAGATCAGCGTCAGCGAATTGCAGCAGGCAGCCGACGTAATAACGGAGTATTGCCGTAGTCAGGGCTATACTGTAGCCACGGCGTTTTTACCGCAGCAGGATATTCAAAAAGGCGTCGTAGAAATACGTGTTTTACTGGGAACTCTGGGCGAGGTCAGGATAGATAACCAATCCCGCCTCAGCGCAGAACAGGCTGCCAGTTTTTTGAGCAGCCTGCATCAGGGAGACCTTATCAAAAACGCCCCGCTGGAAACAGCGCTGAATAACCTGAACGACTTACCGGGCATAGCTGCCGCCGGCATATTGAGTGCAGGTACAGAAGTAGGCAGCACCGACCTGACCGTGACGCTGGCCGATAAAAAACAGTTTGATACCGTCTTATATACGGATAACCACGGCGGTCAGTACAGCGGACGCTACCGCTATGGCTTCCAGACGACCATGAACAACCCTGGCGGATATGGCGACAAATTTTTTGTGGGCGGTATGCTGACCAACAGCGACCTGCACAACTATAATCTGGGCTATGAAATGCCAGTAGGCAGCAGCGGCAGCCGTTTAGGCGTCAGCTACAGCCTGATGGATTATACCTTGAGCGGCTTCTACAACATTCTGGACGCCGTGGGCCGAGCGAAAACCTTCAGCATCTACGGCAGTACGCCTATCGTGAATACCAGCAGTAACTATCTGGCGGCAGCCTACGGCTACGACAACCGCCAGCTGCAGGACGAACTGAGGACCTTTGGTTTTAATACTAAAAAACACAGCGATGCCCTGCACTTGGGCATCGTCGGCAACAGCAGGGGAGCAGGCAGCTACACCGGCTACAGCGCATTGTATTATGCCGGCAGATTGACCTACGACGACATCAGCACCAGTAACGAAGGTACCTACCATAAATTCAATACCGACGTCAACCACATCCAAATGCTGGGACACGCTGTTAACTTACACGTCAACCTGCACAGCCAGCTGGCCAGCAAAGATCTGGACGGCAGTGAGCAGTTCAGCCTGGGCGGCGCCGACGGAGTACGGGCCTATCCGCAGGGAGAAGCCAGCGGCAGCGTGGGCTATCAGGCAACGGCAGAACTGCGCTACGCCACACCTATTACTAACCTAAGTCTGGCGACCTTTATCGACTGGGGTGAGGTGGAAGTGAGCAAAAATATTGGCGAGCGCCGTAATCTGGCAGGCTGGGGTATTGGCGTGCAATACGCCAAACCGAACGATTATTACCTGCGTGTAGATTACGCCAAAAAGATCAACGGCGAAGCCTACCAAAGTGAAGAAAATGATAAAAATGGCAGAATATGGTTTTTAGCCTATAAACTGTTTTAACAGACAGCGGGAGAAGGAAGAGAGGGAAGCATGAAGAAAACAAAACTGTTATTACATAAACGCATATTGGCGGCGGTACTGAGCGGCGGTATGCTGCTGCTGCCCAACTGGGGCTATGCTATGCCGCAAGGGGGAACGGTAGTTGCCGGAAGCGTAAATCAAGGTTCATTCAATCCCAGCGGAAACCAAATGAATATCACAGGCAGCGGCAATGTGGCTATCGACTGGAACAGCTTTAACGTAGGCAAGAACGAAACAGTCAATTTCAGCGGGATGCAGGCTGTGCTTAATTATGTCACCGGCAACACTAAAAGCGAGATCTTTGGTAATATCACTGGTGAGAACGTACACGTTTTTTTAGTCAATCCTAACGGTATCCTGTTTGGCGCTGATGCAAAAGTCAACGTCGGGCAGCTGACGGCATCAACCCGGACGATAGAGGACAGAACAGTTTTTGACGGTAGTGCTTTCAGCACCTTGAGTACGGAGGCGGCCAAAAAAGTACGGGGCGACATCATCAATCTGGGCGAGTTGACTGCCAATAAGATCGTACTGGAAGGCGATAACATTTCGCTGCTTAATGTCGCTACGCTGAAAGCGGGCAGCAATAGCGACATTACCCTGCGTGCTAATAATAAAGTGACAGTTGGGTATGAGGTAACTGATAAGACTACAATAAACGTTGGTGACGGAGTATCTGGCGGACATGAAGTAAGCGATTATAAAAAGGGCGGCGGTACTAAAGGCAGCACTGTGCTGGACGGAGTTGTTGTACAGGATCTGAGCGGCAACAGTAAAAATATAACCGACGCCATGCTGGTACATAACGTGTATGAGCTGCAGGCGATCAATAATAATCAGAATGACGATAATTATGTTGAAGGCGACTATATGCTTGCTGGTGACATCGACGCCGGTGCAACGAAAGATTGGAAGGGTGGCAGTGGATTTAAGCCATTAGGTAATTTTGATAATATTCCTTTTAATACAGGTGGCTTTACTGGTAGTTTGGACGGGGCTGGTTTTGCTATTAAAGATTTGCATATCAATATCAATAATAATGATGGAACTCAGGTTAATGCAGGGCTTTTTGATGTTTTAAATACAAATGCTTTTGTGCATAATCTGACAATGCAGGGTGGGAGTATAAAGCATGATAATGCTTCCAGCGGCGGTAGTGTCGGCAGCATTGCGGGAGAGAATCTTGGACAGCTTAAAAATGTTTGTAATCTTGGAATGGAAGTAAGCAGCATAAATCAGAGTGCCAATATTGGCGACATTGTCGGTTATAACCAAGGAACTGTAATTGATGCGCATAATAGCGGTTCAGTTCATGATGGTACAAGTGACAGTGCCAGAGTTGGCGGTATTGCCGGTTACAATGATAACGGCGGCGTGATCAGTTATTCCGATAATAGTGGAGCTGTAACAGGCAAAGGGGATTATTCGGCTACAGGTGGGATCATCGGCTATAACAATGGTAGTGTTAATAATAGTTTTAATAACGGTAATATTATAGGTTATGGGGATTTTCTTGGTGGAATAGTAGGGAATAATGTAGGCGGAATTGTTGATTCATATAATAAAGGTAAGATTGAAGGAAAGGGTTATGATACAGTAACTGGTGGGATTACTGGAATCAATGATGCTGGTACTGCTAATAATGTTTATAACAGTGGAATCGTTAATAGTGTAGGCTATAATGTTGGTGGCATTGTAGGCCAAAATTATAGTGGGACTTTGAGCAATGCTTATAATACAGGTACTATTACTGGTAATGGCAGTGAGTATGTTGGTGGTATTGCTGCAGTTAATGATGGCGAAATAAAAAATGTTTATAATACTGGTAAAGTCTCAGGTGGAGATTATAGAAATGTTATCGTTGTCGAAAATGGTGGTACTATTTCTAATGCCTATTACGCATCTAAAAGTGGCGATACAATTTTAGGCTATAAAAAATTTGGCAGCAGTACATTACTTAGCCTGGAAGACTTTGGCAAAGCATTTGAAGCTGGATTAGATACGGCGTCAAAAAATTCCTGGAAATTCTATAATGGGTACACCACGCCTCTTTTAAAGGGCTTTTTGAAAAAAATCACGATTAATGGTAATGATATTAACGCTGCTGCCAATACTGTTTACAATGGTAGTGAACAAAGTTCGGGTTTAAGTGGTTTTGCAGACGGTATTTCAGTAGGGACTAAAAAGAATGCCGGAGAGTACGCTTTGGGTGATCTACTTTATTCCGGGCAGGATGGTTATGATATCACCATAGTCAACGATGGCACCAAATTCACTATCAATAAAGCGCAGCTGACTGTTACTGCTGATGGAGTGACTATTCAAGCAGGGGATCCATTGCCTGAATTTAAAGGGTCTGTCAGCGGGCTGGTTGGCGGAGAACAATGGATTGATTTGGGTGTGAATATTGATTTTACTACCAACACAGACGGTAAGACGGCAGGAGAATTTGCGATCAACGGCAGCCTGGATAAGACGCTGGCTAATTATGAAATCAAACAGGCTGAGGGTAATGCCACAGCTTTGGTAGTCAAGGGCAATAAACCGCCAGATCCGCCAAATCCCCCCGAACCGCCAAAGCCGGAAATACCAAAAGAAACTATTTATCGTACTGCATTGGTAAATATTGATGTTACAGAGCAGGAAAACAGGCCGGAACAGCAAAATATCAAGCGGCGCATCATTAACAGCCATACCAGTAACCAGGAAGAGTATGTTAAAGTGATGATCGAAGGCGATGGCATCAAATTTGGGAACGAGCAGATCAAGGTAAATGTCGATGACGACGGCATCAAAATAGAAGAAGAACAGGATTGATCCAGAGCGCAGACTTCGGTCTGCGTTCTTTTTTGGTATAGTAATGAGATTGTCCAATGATTATTTTGTAAATACAGATACATTTTTTATTTATTGTTACTTGCGTTACACTTTGCTGTTTTAAAAACAGTAAAATCTTAAATTTCAGTCAAAATGCAGGAAAAGCCCTTGTAATCAGCGAATTGTAATAACATCAAATTTTCTAGGACAAGGGGGAGTAATCATGAAAGAGTATACTGGAGATAGGATCAGAAACGTGGCCATTGTGGGTCACGGTGGGGCTGGAACGACGTCTGTTACCGAAGCCTTACTGTATCGTTCGGGAGCAATTTCCAGAATGTGCAAGGTAGAAGACGGGGCTACCACCACTGACTATGAGCCGGAAGAAATCAAACGCGGCGTATCTGTCAATGCAACTTTGGCGCCTGTTGAATGGCGTGATACCAAAATCAATTTTATCGATACACCGGGCTTTGCTGACTTTGTAGCCGAGGTCAAAGGCGCTTTCCGTGCCGTTGACAGCGCTTTGATCGTTGTATGCGCTACTTCGGGCGTGCAGGTCGGCACTGAGCAATGCTGGAAACTGGCAGAAGAAGCACATTTGCCGCGTATCATTTTCGTTAATAAGATGGATCGTGAAAATGCTGATTTCGATAGTATTCTTGAAAATCTGCGTGCTAAGATCGGGAAACGCGTATTGCCGCTGCAATTACCTCTCGGCAAGGAAGCAGATTTCTGCGGCGTTATCGATCTTTATAAAATGAAAGCTTATAAAGCTAACGGCAACGATTCCATCGAAATGGACATTCCTGAAGATATGCTGGAGTATGCCAAAGAAGCGCATGAAAAAATGGTCGAAGCTGCTGTCGAAGCTGACGATGACTGCATGATGCGTTATCTGGAAGGCGAAACTATCAGCGATGAGGAAATTATGGACTGCCTGATCAAGGGCATTCGTCAGGCGATTATTTTCCCTGTCCTTTGCGGAAGCGCATATAAAGATATTGGCTTGGGTCGTGTTATGAACGCGATCATCGACTTTACCTATCCGGCGATTTTGAACGATTTTGTCGTTACGAATCCGGAAACTGAAGAAGAAGAGATCCGCGACGCTAACGCGCCGATGGCCGCTTTGGTTTTCAAAACTACTTCCGATCCGTTTGTGGGCCGGTTGAGTTTCTTTAGAGTATTTTCGGGTACAATCAAAGCCGACAGCATGGTTTATAATGCCAGCCGTGAAAAAGAAGAACGTATCGGCGGTATTTTTACAATGCGCGGTAAAACTCAGATCCCGATGAAAGAAGTAGTTGCCGGTGATATCGGCGTTACTACTAAATTGCAGTTTACATCTACAGGCGATACGCTCAGCGATAAGAATTCTCCTGTTTTGTTTGCACCGATCGCATTCCCGCTGCCGATGTATACTCGTGCCATTTACGCTAAAAAGAAAGGCGAGGAAGAGAAGATCGCCACTGCTTTGAACCGTTTGATGGACGAGGACCCGACGATCATAGTTACTAAAAACACTGTTACCAAGGAAACTCTGGTCAGTGGTATGGGCGATCAGCATATCGAGATCATTATGGAGCGTATGAAACGTAAATTCGGCGTGGAAGCCGATCTGCGTGCGCCTATCGTTGAATACAGAGAGACTATCCGCGGAACTGCGGAGGTAGAAGGCAAGCATAAGAAACAATCCGGTGGACATGGACAGTATGGTCACGTAGTGATCAAAATGGAACCCCTGCCGCCAGGAGAAGGCTTTGAGTTTGTTGATAAAATTTTCGGCGGTGCCGTACCGCGTCAATATATCCCGGCAGTTGAAAAAGGTATGCGTGAATCTATGGAACACGGCATTTTGGCCGGGTATCCGGTAGTAGATGTTCGTATTACGTTGCTTGACGGTTCTTATCATACCGTCGATTCTTCGGAAATGGCGTTCAAGATCGCTTCTAATATGGCGTTCAAAAAAGCTATGGAACAGGCTAAACCTGTTTTGATGGAGCCTGTTTATAATTTGGATGTTTATTGTGCCGAATCGATGATGGGCGACGTTATTGGCGACCTGAATTCGAAACGCGGACGTATTTTGGGTATGCAGAGTCTGGAAGACGGTATGGGCTGCGTCAAAGCACAGGTCCCTTATGCCGAGATCTCTGAATATGCAGTTGACCTGCGGGCGCTGACCCAGGGCCTGGGCACTTTTGAAATGAAGTTTGACCATTATGAGGACGTACCGATGAAAATGGCCGAAAAGATCATTGCCGAGGCTAAGGAAGCTCAATAATTGATGTAGTTGCTGCAAATGTAAAAGGAAAAGCGGTTTGTTTTAGTGGCAAACCGCTTTTTTTATGCTATAATTAATGTATTACTATGACTTATTGGGAGGGTTCAGTAAATGCAGGCTATTGATCATGCATCTGTTAATACTTTACGCTTTTTGGCGGCTGACCAGGTAGAGAAGGCAAAATCGGGGCATCCCGGCTTTCCTTTGGGCACGGCACCGTTGATGTATACTTTGTGGGACCGTTTTATGCACTATAATCCAAAAGATCCCAACTGGTTCAATCGTGACCGTTTTATTTTGTCGCCGGGTCATGGCAGCGCACTGCTATATGCAATGCTGCATCTGGCCGGCTACGATCTTTCGCTGGAGGAACTGAAAAACTTCCGTCAATGGGGCAGCAAAACTCCGGGGCATCCTGAATACGGCCATACGGCAGGAGTAGATGCGTCCACAGGCCCGCTGGGACATGGCTTTGCTATGGGTGTAGGTTTTGCCATTGCTGAAGCGATGCTGGCAGCTAAATACAACAAACCTGAATTTACTGTTATCGATCACTATACTTATGGTCTGACTTCTGACGGCGACCTGATGGAAGGCGTTGCCAGCGAGGCTGCTTCTTTGGCAGGTACTTTGGGACTGGGTAAATTGATCTACCTTTATGACGATAATAAAATCACTATCGAAGGTTCTACCGATATTGCCTTCACTGAAGATGTAGAAGCACGCTTTAAAGCTTATGGCTGGCAGGTGCTGCGTGTAGCTGATTCCGAAGATATCGACGCTATGGAAGCGGCTGTGAAAGAGGCGCAGGCAGATACCTCGCATCCAAGTCTGATCATTGTCCGTACCCATATCGGTTATGGCAGCCCGAAACAGGACAGTGCTTCCTGCCACGGTGAGCCTTTGGGCGCGGAAGCGTTGGCGCTGACTAAAGAAAAAGCAGGCTGGCCTGTTGGTCAACCTTTCTATGTGCCGCTGACCGTCAGCCAGCATTTCAAAAATAAAATCGAAGATTGCCAGGATAACCAAAAAGCCTGGGAAGCATTGATGGCTGATTATAAAGTTGTTTATCCCGAACTGGGCACTGAACTGGAAGAACGTATCAGCGGTAATGCGCTGGTAAATCTGCATGATCTGGAAGCGATCTTTAAAGATGTTGCTAAAACAGCTACCCGTGAAGCTTCCGGCGATATCCTGCAAAAACTGGTCATGCAGCTGCCTGATTTGGTAGGCGGCAGCGCTGACCTGGGTCCTTCTAATAAAACTGTGATGAAAAATGCCGGTTATTTTTCACAAACCGATCGTGGCGGCCGCAATATTCATTTCGGCGTGCGCGAACACGCTATGGGCACCGTGCTTAACGGCCTTGCCCTGCACGGCGGTTTCATTCCTTTCGGCGGCACCTTCCTCGTTTTTGCTGACTTTATGCGTCCGGCAATGCGTATGGCGGCCTTGATGGGACTGCGTTCTATTTTCGTGCTTACGCATGACAGTATTGCTTTGGGTGAAGACGGACCGACGCATCAGCCGATCGAACAGACGATGAGCCTGCGGATGATCCCGGGCCTGTCGGTATTCCGTCCGGCAGACGCTTTGGAAACTGCGACTGCCTGGCAAATGGCCTGCATGAACATGCACAAACCGACAGCGTTGCTTTTGAGCCGTCAAAAATTACCGGTGCTGCATGATTATGCCGCTACCGTACACGAAAATGCTTATAAAGGCGCTTATGTGCTGAACCCGGTTCAGGGCGAGGCAAAAGCGGTCGTTATCGCTACAGGCAGCGAAGTGCATCTGGCGCTGGCAGCCCAGGCTGAACTGGCGAAAGAAGGTATTGCGGTCAGCGTGGTTTCGATGCCAAGCTGGGATGCCTTTGAACTTCAGAGCGACACTTATAAAGCTTCCGTATTGCCTGAGGGCTTGCCGAAGATTGCTGTCGAAGCAGGCGTTACTTTGGGCTGGAGCCGTTATACCGGCAGTGAAAACAATGTACTTGGCATCAACCGTTTCGGCGCTTCGGCACCTGGTGATGTGATGATGGAAAAATATGGCTTTACTGTTCAGAATCTGGTCGCTAAAGTAAAAAGCGTCCTCTAAAATCTAAATCTTAACGGGCATGGTGCTTACTTTTAGGCCCGTGCCCGTTTCGTTTGCGGCAAACAATGTCACACTGCAGACCGCAGATAGGAGTAATGATGAAACATTTATTAACGATAGCAGGCAGCGATTCCAGCGGCGGCGCCGGGATACAGGCCGATTTGAAAACCTTTGCCGCCCATGGTACCTTCGGCATGAGCGTTATTACCGCGGTAACGGCGCAGAATACACAGGGCGTGACGATGGTGCAGGATATTGACGCCGAAGTGATCGAGGCGCAGATCAACGCAGTCTTCGACGATATTCGCGTCGATGCTGTCAAAATAGGCATGGTTTCGCATCCTGAAATCATTAAAACGATCGCCGGCAGATTACGTCATTATAAACCGCAGATCGTGGTGCTGGACCCGGTAATGATTTCTAAAAGCGGTTATCCGCTGCTGGCGCCGGAAGCCTGTGAGACGCTGGTCAAAGAACTGCTGCCGCTGGCGACGCTGGTAACGCCTAATTTGCCCGAAGCAGAAGTGATCAGCGGCATGAAGGTGGAGACAAAGGCAGAAATGCTTCCGGTGGCCGCCCGTATTTTAGAGCTGGGAGCCCAGGCGGTGCTGGTCAAAGGCGGGCACCTGAACGGCAGTGCCGACGACCTGCTGTTTGACGGCAGCACGGAACGCTGGTTTATGGGTGAACGTATCGATACTAAAAATACGCATGGAACAGGCTGCACGTTATCGAGCTCGCTGGCAGCCAACCTTGCCCTGGGCCTGAGCCTGGCTGAGGCAGTGGCAGCTTCGAAAGCCTATGTAACGGAAGCGATAGAGTACAGTCTGCCGATAGGCGGCGGCTGTGGTCCGACACATCATTTTGTTGATTTGTACAGAAAGGCAGGCTGGTTAAAATGAGTTTGGTCATCAAAGGCCAATTTGGCCTGATTGTCGATGCAGTGCGTGCAAAACGGCCCGTTATCCATCATTTGACCAATTATGTGACTGCCGGCGACTGCGCCAATATAACCTTGTGTGCGGGTGCTTCGCCGGTAATGGCCGATGAAGCGGAGGAAGCAGCTGAAATAACGGCTAATGCCGACGCACTGGTGCTGAATCTGGGCACTATTGCCAAAGCTAAAATGCAGGCTATGGAAACGGCGGCTGTTACTGCCAGGAATAAAGGCATAGCGGTCGTTTTAGACCCGGTAGGGGTGATGGCGTCCAAGCTGCGTCTGGCTTTTGCGCTGAAGCTTTTGCGTGAAGGGCTGATAACTATTGTCCGCGGCAATTATTCTGAGTGTATGGCGCTGCTGGAAGAAAAAGCCGAAGGCAAAGGCGTGGATTCCAGCGGTGATGTGCCTGACGGTCTGCGGGTAGCTAAGGAAGCAGCAGAAAAATATGGCTGCGTTTTTGCCGTTACAGGCGTTACTGATTATGTCAGCAACGGTAAACAGGCGTTGGTGCTGACAGGCGGTCATGAGCTGCTGACGCAGATCACCGGGGCCGGCTGCATGACGACGACGTTGTGTGCCTGCTGCGCGGCAGTGACAAAAGACCCATTGCTGGCCGCGGCTTTAGGTATAGTTATCATGGGGCAGGCAGCAGAGCTGGCCGCAGGCTTTATGGAAACCAAAGATGGGCCGGGAATGTTCAAAACACGTTTGTTTGACGGCGTTTACCACGTTACTACCAAGTGGAACGTGCTGCATTTGGACCCGGAACGGAAGCAGTGAGATGGAGCAGATGAAACAAAAAATAGATTACAGTGTTTATCTGGTGACAGATACAGGCCTTTTACAGGGGCGTGATTTTGCCGCCTGCATCGAAGCGGCGCTTAAAGGCGGTGTGACCCTGCTGCAGTATCGTGATAAAGACGCCGACAGCCGCACGCTGTTTGAGCGGGCGCTGCTGCTCAAGAAGCTGTGTACGATATACAAGGTGCCGCTGTTGATCAACGACAGGCTGGATATTGCCTTGGCGGTGCAGGCCGACGGCGTACACGTAGGGCAAAGCGACCTGCCTGTGGCCGTAGTACGCAGGCTTTTAGGCGGTCAGGCTGTCATAGGCGCCTCGGCCCATAATGCCGAAGAGGCCAGGCAGGCCCTGGCAGATGGCGCCGATTATTTAGGCTGCGGCGCTGTGTTTGGCACTACTACCAAAACCGACGCCGGTTATTTAGGGCTGGAAGGTCTGCAAAGCATCAGGCAGGCAACTGCGGCGCCTATCGTCGGTATTGGCGGTATCAACAGCGCTAATTTCGGGCAGGTGCTGCAAACCGGTGCCAATGGTGCCGCTGTTGTCAGCGGGATTCTGGCGGCAGCCGATATTGAAGCAGAGGTGCGTAAATTCAAAACGATTGCCGCTGCCTATAAAAATGCATAAAAAAGCACATAAAAATAGCTATCGCTGTTACGGCGATAGCTATTACTTTTTTTGCTGTTTTTTAGTTATTTTCGTTCAGGATCTGATTGACGCGGTCACGCATCGAACCTGTCTGCGGCGACTTTGCTTTATCGTCGCTGAATTCTTTTTGCAGTTCCTGCATTTCCTTGTCCAGTTCTTTCTGCTGGGCCTTGATTTTGGCTTCAGCCTGCGCACGCTCAGACTTTTTGATATCCTTCAGGAAGGTGTTATCATCAAAATCCCTGAACTCGTTTTCCAGCGACTGCGTATCATAAATAGCCGGTGAAGAACCTGCTTCCGTGATATGCGGTGTCAGGATCATCATGACCTCGGTTTTATTTTTAGTAGTGCTGCGGTTTTTAAACAGCTCGCCTAAAATCGGGATATTGGAGAGGAAGGGGATCTTCTGGATATTTTTCTGTTCTTCTTCGTTGATCAGGCCGCCGATGATCAGCGTTTCCCCGTTGCGCATCCTTACATAAGTATCGGCAGTACGGCTGGTGATCTTATAATTTTTGATTTCAGAAACTAGCGTCGGTGTGCTGACTTCAGTATGGACGGCAGAAGTGATCATGTCGTCCTCGCTGACCAACGGGGTATAAGTAAGCTTGATACCTGCATCTACATATTCGGTAGTATTGACGGTAACGCCGTTTTCAATCTTTTCGGTCAACACCGGGATGTGGTCACCGATGAAAATACTGGCTTCCTTACCGGGAACGGTGATGATGCGCGGAGTCGCTAAAATCTTTGCCTTGCCGTTGGCAAACAGCGCGTTGAGCGTGGCATTGAAGCGGAACTCGTAGCTGGCGCCAAAATGGACTACGCCGCCGAAATCTTCTTCATCGTCGTTGTTACCGCCGCCGTTATTGTTGTCCTCGCTGTTTTGCGGTATTTTATCCCAATTCCAGTTGATACCAAGGTTTTTACTGTCCTCTTTATTGATGGCGATGATCTTGGCTTCCAGAGTTATCTGTTTCGTAGCTACATCCATTGCTTTGATAGCGCTGCGCACACGTTCTTCATCAGTGCTGCTGCCGCTGAACAGAATGGAGTTAGTGATCGGATCGATACTGATTTTTTTATCGCCGTCTAAAATACTGTCTAGGGCTGTTTTAACATCTTCTGCCTTAGCGTAATTCAGTTTAAAAACATTGACGCTGCCGTTGAATTTATTCAGATTTTCCTGCGTGGAAACCAGGATAACGCCGTCAACGACGCGGTAAGCCAGGCCCTTGGCGCTGGTGATCAGTTTGATCGCTGTGTTAAAGGGCACATTGTCCAAAGCGATTGTGATCCTGCCTCTGACAGATTCGTCGGTAACGATGCTGGCATCGGAAAGAGCAGAAATAGCAGTCAAAACGTCGCGAACCTCGCCATCGTGCACATTTAAGGTAACATTAGGCGCGGCTAAAGCAACAGCCGTGCTGCTGAATGCTAAAAGTGCGGCAAGAGTAGTGTTCCGCAGCGATTTTTTCCAGGAATGCATCAGTTATTCCTCCCCAGTGTCAAATGGAGTGGCGCCTGCGGATGGCTGAGATCAACGGAATCAGTACCGATAGCGGCAACGGTATAGTCGCCGAAGCTCTGACCGTCTTTATAATAATTGCTGGTATTGTTGAATTCGATGATCGCCAGCTGTCTGACGCCATTATTAATGATGCCGCGCAAAACCGGCGCTCCTGCGTAAACAGACGCTCCGCCTGTTGCTGTGCCTGCAGATACGGCAGGTCTGTTGAGCAGCGCCGCCGGAGCCATAAATGGATTGCGGGCGATAGTTTGCATTTTAGCTGCAGGGACTAAAGCATCTTCAACAGGCATGGCAGCAGCTGCCGGTTGAGTCTGAACAACAGCCTGCGGCTGTTCGGCCCAGGCTTTTTCGAACAAACCTTCTATATAGCTGCCTGCATCAAAGCGGCACATAAAATGCGAGGCGCTCAAAACCAGGAAAGCTGCCAGAATGACAAGTGACAAACGATCAGTTTGTTTTTGCTGTTTTCGCATGATGATTCCTCCAAATATAAATTAAACTGATAATTATAAAATCTTAATATAGTTATTATACCACAAGATGAAGAAAAACAAATAAATATTCTTGTTATTTCTACTAAAATAAGTTTGTTTTAGAATATACATCGTAGTATAATAAAATATAAATAAAATATACATATTATTCGTTCTAAAACCAATAAAGTAACTAATGTAATTTTACTGTCAGTAAAGGCAAAAACGGAGGTAAGCAACGTGGCAACGCAGAAAAGACGCCTGGGTGAGATCCTTGTCACTTCGGGAGAAATAACGCAGACTCAGCTGGAACAGGCTTTGGCTGAACAAAAAACAAATGGCAAAAGACTGGGCGAGACCCTGATCAGCCTGAACTTTCTGACGGAACGGAAGATGCTCAAGACACTGGAAAAACAGCTTTCCATACCGTATATGTTTTTGAGCGATATCGAGATCATGCCGGAAGCCATTGCAGCGGTACCGATCTTTCTGGCGGAACGTTATACTTTAGTGCCGCTGAAAAAGGATGGCAACCGCCTGACGATAGCGATGAACGACCCGACTAACTTTTACGCCATCGACGATGTGCGTATGGTCAGCGGCTGCGATATTTCCATCGTCTTGTCCGAGCAGCAGGATATCATCAATGCCATCAATAATTTTTACGGCGTCAGCGGACGTGTGGGCGGCAGTCTGAACAAATTGAAGGAAGATTCTTTCGCGCCTGTCATTCGCAGAGTCGAGGACAGCAGCGACGACGCTCCGGTAGTTAAAATCGTCAACTCGGTCATCGAACAGGCGATCCGTGATAAAGCCAGTGATATCCATATCGAGCCGCAGGAAGAGTCGACGCGTGTACGCTTCCGTGTCGACGGCGTTTTGCGTAATGCCGTTACACTGCCTAAAAACAGCCATGGTGCCATTATTTCACGTATCAAGATCATGGCGGAAATGGATATCGCCGAAAAACGGCTGCCGCAGGACGGACGCATCAACATCGAACAGGGCGGACGCGAGATCGACCTGCGTATTTCAACGCTGCCAACGATTTTAGGCGAAAAAGTCGTTATGCGTATCCTTGACAAATCAGCGGCATCGATAGCGATCGGCGATTTGGCTTTTACTGCCAAGAACATGGCTTTGTACAGCGATCTGTTCAGTTCGTCCTACGGCATCGTGCTGGTTACAGGCCCTACGGGCAGCGGTAAGTCTACCACGCTGTATTCTACGCTGACTAATATCAACCACCCCAGCAAAAACATCATTACTGTCGAAGACCCGGTCGAGTACCGTATCGACGGCGTCAATCAGGTCGCCGTCAACAATAAAGCCGGACTCACCTTTGCCAACGGACTGCGCAGTATTTTGCGTCAGGACCCGAACATCATCATGGTAGGCGAGATCCGCGACGTAGAAACGGCCCGCATCAGTATCCATGCGGCCCTTACGGGTCACCTTGTTTTCAGTACCCTGCATACCAACGATGCCGCCGGCGCTATCACACGGCTGATCGATATGGGCGTAGAGCCATTTTTAGTCGCTTCCGCTTTGCGCGGCGTCGTTGCGCAGCGTTTAGTGCGCCGCATCTGCCCGCATTGTAAAGAGGCTTATGCTCCCGATGCAGCTGAAAGAGCTTATATGGGCATTGCGCTGGACGAAGATGTCAAAATCTATAAAGGCGCCGGCTGCGGCAAATGCAATTTTACCGGTTATGGCGGACGCATGGCGATCCACGAGGTTTTGCCCATTGTTCCTGAAATGAAAGAACTGATTTTGAAAAATGCCCCGGATACAGATATTTTTGCCGCCGGACGTCCCCATGGCGTCACTTCCATGAAGGAAGACGGTATCCAAAAAGTACTGGACGGCGAAACAACTGCCTCAGAATTGCTGCGCGTAGCGTATGCCTAAGGAGATGACAAAGTGATCAAAGAGTTAATGCGTGACGCTTTTGAAGTCAACGCTTCTGATATCCATTTGACCGTGGGACTGCCGCCGATGCTGCGTGTCAACGGTGTGCTGCGTAAAGCCGGCGAAGAACCGCTGCGCCGTGAGGATACCTATAACATGGCCATGGAACTGATGGATGACCGCCGCCGCACGCAGTTTTTGGACAACGGCGAATCCGACTTCTCGTATGAAATCGAAGATATGTGCCGTTTCCGTGTGAACGTGTTTAAGCAAAGCAACTGTGTAGCAGCGGCGCTGCGTTTGATTTCCAATAATATCCCCAGCTTCGAAGATCTGCATCTGCCCGACGTTATCAGCGAGCTTGCCATGCTGCCGCGCGGACTGGTGCTGGTCACTGGGCCTACAGGCAGCGGCAAGTCTACGACACTGGCAGCAGTCATCAACAAAATCAACAAACACCGCAAAGACCACGTCATCACGCTGGAAGACCCGATCGAGTACAAACACAACCATATTAACAGCATCATCAACCAGCGCGAAGTCGGCAGCGATACCAAAAGCTTTGCCAACGGCCTGCGGGCAGCGCTGCGTGAAGACCCCGACGTTATTCTGGTAGGCGAGATGCGCGACACGGAAACTATCGCCACCGCGATCACTGCGGCTGAAACAGGACATCTGGTGCTGGCGACACTGCATACGCAGGATGCGGCATCGACAGTCAACCGCATTATCGATGTTTTCCCGGAACATCAGCAACAGCAGATCAGGATTCAGCTGGCAGGCAATCTGCAGGGCATCGTGGCCCAGCAGCTGCTGATGAACCGCGAGCAGACAGGACGGCTGGCAGCCTTTGAGATACTGGTCGCCACACCGGCGCTGCGCAATCTGATCCGTGAAGGCAAAACGCATCAGATACCGTCTTATATCCAGACCGGTTCTAAATTTGGCATGATCTGCATGGACGCTTATCTGGCACAGCTGGTACGCCAAAACAGGATCGACCGCAGCGCTGCGGAAGAACGCTGTTATGACCCGCTGACACTGGAACGCTATATGCACGGACTATAAAGCTAAAGGAGGAAGCGCAGTTTGGAGCAATTTAAATATAAAGCCCGTAAACGTGACGGCACTGTAGTCTACGGCACCGTCAACGCCCCCAACGAAGCTGCTGTCGCCGCCTTTATCCGTAAACAGGAAATGTATGTGGCCAATATCACAGCCTCTAAAAAGAAAGGTCTGCTTGCGGGCGCACTTTTTGAAGAAAGCATCAACCTTTATGATATCTCCATCTTTGCCCGTCAGTTTGCGACTTTGCTGGGAGCCGGCGTACCGCTGTTAACAGGCTTGGAGATACTGACGCAGCAGTCTGCCAAAGAACGGCTGCGTACTGTTTTAGGGCAGATCACTACCAGTGTTCGCGAAGGCAAGGCCTTATCTGCGGCCATGGCCGAATTTCCCAAGGTCTTTCCCGAGCTGATGACTAATATGGTAGCAGCGGGCGAGGCCGGCGGTATTTTAGAGATCGTTATGGACCGTCTGGCAGCACAGTTTGAAAAAGACTACCGCATGAACGCCAAATTCAAATCAGCTATGATCTATCCGGCAATCGTTTTATCGGTGGCAGCTATCGTTGTTGCCATTATTATGATGTTCGTCATGCCTGTTTTTGTCGGATTGTTTGAACAGCTCAAAATAGAACTGCCCTTTGTTACCCGTGTCGTTATTGGTATCAGCAACTTTCTTGGTCATTACTGGTATCTGGTTCTCGCCGCGCTGGCGGCATTGTTTGCCCTTTATAAATGGGCTGGGACTAAAGAAAGCTTCCGTCTGTGGCGTGACGGTATTTATCTCAAAGTACCTATTTTCGGAGATTTGTATAATAAAATCATCATCACCCGCTTTGCCCGCACTTTTGCCAGCTTATCGCGCAGCGGTGTGCCAATATTGAATGCCATGACTATCGTCAGTAAAGCGACAGGCAGCCTGCAGGCCGAACGGGTTCTCAATCAGGCACGCGGCAGCTTGCGGCGTGGGCGAACACTGGCAGACCCTATGGAAGCCAGCGGCATGTTTCCGCCGATCGTTATCAGTTTGGTCAATATCGGTGAAGAAACAGGCGCTTTGGATACCATGCTCGATAAAGTAGCCGATTTCTATGGTGCAGAGGTCGATGATACGATCGGACGTCTGCAAACCATTATGGACCCGATCCTGATCGTTATTTTAGGCGTTATCATCGGTACTTTGGCTATAGCGCTGTTACTGCCGATGTTCGAAATAGTTACTAAAGTTGGCAGTTTATAAATAAAACACTGCTTTTATAATAAAAATACTTGATAAAAGGCTAAAAAAGAGTTATTATTAAAATATAAATAAAGTAGCGGCTATGTTATGTGGATGGTCATAGTAACGCTGCATAAAAGAAGGGATGAATTCCAATGAAAAATTTTATTAAAAACAGAAAAGGTTTTACCCTGGTAGAACTGGTAGTAGTAATTGCAATCCTGGGTATCCTGGCAGGCCTTGCTATTCCGCGGTTTATGGACGCAACAACTAATGCCCGTGGCTCCAGATTAGTTGCTGATTTGAGAACTATCGAAAGTGCAGAATCTATGTATTACGCTGAAAAAGGTCAATTTACTGATATGAAAGGATTAGTAGATAATGGGTATCTTGCTGTAGAACCGATTCCGCCTATCGGTGCCTTTAAAGTGGCTGAAACTAATCGAGGAGGGAATGTTGAGGCTACTAACTATACTGTAGTTCCTAAGAATGATACCACTCCTAAAACTGTTACCATTAATGCTGGTGACGGTATCGACTTAAAAACTTTGATGACTAAAAAAACTAATTAAATATAATAAAAATAGGCAGGTAGGGGTTCAAAGCCTATCTGCCTATTTATTTAAATTAAGGAAGGAAAGGTTATGTTCAAACACAGTAAAGGCTTTACCCTAGTTGAACTTGTGATCGTGATTGCCGTCATTGGAATTTTAGCCGGTCTTGCTATTCCTCACTTTTTAGATTCGCAGGCCAAAACAAGAAGTGCCAGAGCGGCGGCTGATATGCGTACTTTACAAAGCGCTGTTGAACAATATATGGCAGCAGGTAATGCTATTACCGGGCTTACTGCCGATCAAAAAGCGAACGGAGAAAAAGTTTTTCAAGATATTGTTGCAAAAGGCTTTCTATACGCAGTACCAACACCTCCTCAGGGTGACTATTATTGGGCAGTTGGTGATACCAGAATAACCTTTAATAATTGTGCCTACGGCATAGAGGAGTCAAGTATTGGTACGGGAAGCGGTGAAAATAATAGAAAAATAACAGTATCTTTTCTGAATGGATTAGGCGGTGACAGTGGAAATGCTGGCGTTCCCTACTCTATGTTTATTGAGCAATATATTTTAGGAAAAATGTAAATTACATATTTTCACTTAGAAGATCAAAGTTATAAAGATAAAAACAGCTGTCTAATTTTAAACTATTGGACAGCTGTTTTTATTTATCGATTTTTAATATCCCATTATCATTTTTGACATTAACGACAGTCTGCGAGTAAGAAATAACATTACCGTTTTTAAAATTATATACAGTAGCGTTCACTTTACCAGGACCGGTAAGCGTGGGGAACACATATATGCTGTAATTACTGTTATTGCCTCTAATAGCCCAATCACAGCCACTCAGGCTTATTCCTTGATTAGTTAGATAATTGACAATAGCTTGAACTTTTGCACCATTGGTACTGGTAGAATCAATAGCTCCGATTGTAATACCTGCATTTTCTAAAGCGTCCAGCAAATTATCTTTGATTTTTTCAGCCTCACTGCTGCTTAGAGAAGCGGCACTAACGATTGACACCGGTCCACTGCCCCGTCCAGCCTCGCCGCCTAAATACTGCTCCAACGTCTTCTGATCAATGGTTGCCCGGCCTTCATAAGCTTTATCAGCAACTGTCTGGCTATTATAAGCATATTCATATGGTTTATCGCCATTGCTTAGATTATAACGATAATTGACACCATTATAACCTTGCACTATAGCATATCCGCCCGTAGATACAGGCCAGCTTTCAAAATATTGCTCAATAAATTCTTTATCTTTGCCTAAATTCCCTTCTGTACTGACAGTAGGGAATTTACCGTTTTTTGTATAATAAACAGTTCCTGCGCTTTCAATAGAACGTAAATCAGCCAATAACTTGGCTCCCCGGGCAGTTTCTACGGAATCCATAAATCTTGGTATCGCGATTCCGGCTAAAATTCCCAGGATAGCAATAACTACCACTAATTCTATTAATGTAAAACCCTTTTTGACACGCATAACACCACCCCAAAAATTATATTCTGTATATTTGTATTTTAATTATATCATATATTTTATTACATATAATATAAATAATTGATTCGAAATATAAACAATCCCCGCTGACATAAATAGTCAGCGGGGATTGTTTCATTTGGCTTCGATTTTTTCGATATTGCTTTGGCACAGGCCAATACTGGCCAGTGTACTTTCGATCTTAAACTCGTCCTTTTCACGCTGCAGCAGAATGTTATAAACATGTTCAAACCGGGAAAACATATCGTGGTCAGCTGTACATAGCGTCATATAACCGATGTCGTGTACAGCCTGAGCAACTAATTTATTTTCGTAATGAGGTTTTTTATAAGGATTCAGCTGTTTGCACGCCATGTGCCATGCTTCTGCCGCAGTCAGTTCGCGCTGTCCGGTTTGGTGCTGCAACAGCATTCTGGCTGCCTGCACAAAAACGGCAGGCTTGGGCGGGTCGAAAGCGGTGTTTTCAATAAGATACATCGCCGCTGCCTGCGCCACATCAAGCGGGAATTGTGCAATAAATGGATACCAGTCTGTTACGACTTCGCTGCCGTTTTTTACCAGCATAGGAAAGTAACGGCCTAAACGATCAAGAATCTTAGCTACATCCTGCTGCGTGACCTGATTATTCATGGCGGCCTCCCTGTGCTAAAGCACGGATTTGCGCGGCACCGGCAGAAAGCATGGGTTTGGCTGGATGGGAAAAGGAAGAAAAAGAAGAGTTTTGATAAAAATTATTCTTCTTATCTTTCTCTTCTTTCTTATTCTTCTTATTAGATGCAGAGCCTTTGCAATCGCTTTGCACTGCATTTGTAAGGTCTTTGCAGCCATCTGTGCAACGGTCGCCATCAAGGTACTGATAAGCGCCCCAATTAACGATAGTCAGCAGGCGTCCGGTCTTTGTAGATTCGTTTGCTAAAAAACCAAGTTTTACAAAGCGGTCTAAAGCTCCCCGAACATTACCTGTACTTACCCCTTTGCCACAGCGGTCAGCAATATGCTGTAAACTGGTAATAGTCTGCCCTGGTTGCACGTTGAACTTTTGACCTTGCCATTCCCATTCGGCGGGCGCAAAGTTGACCATAGAGAGCAAAGTAAGAAGAACAGTTTTTTGGATCGGAGTAGACTGTTTCCAGATCGGTTTATCCCAAAGTTCACGATAAATTTTAAAGAAGCCATTGTTCATACAGAACACCTCGATTTTTTATATTTTTAATATAAAAAACAAGGGATTCCCGGCTGGCTGGATGTAATGATGTCTGCTTACAGGTGTTCTGCCGCTTAAGAGCGTTTTTTATCCGGCTAAGGCTCATCGTTGCTAAATGCTTGTTTATTGCCGTTGCGTAGGATTTTATAACGTCGTCGCTTTAGTTTGCTGTCAATCAAAACATTTTACATGTCGCGCAGCGTCTTGTCCTGTTTTTTGAAGCCTTGCTTCACTAACTGTGGGTTGAAGGCAACCTGTTAAGTATGCGCTTTTAAAATGCGTTTGTCAAATAAAAAAAGCAATCCTCAAAATAAGAGGACTGCTTTGATTAAATCAATATTTATGTGTAAAACGACTGATAGGTTGGGGATCACCCCAGCCGGGATCTAAAGCAACCAAAACATCCAGCATTGACACATCGCCATGATTTATAAAAGTATAGGTTGCCCCTGTAAATACCTTAAATTCTCTGTACGCATCATCTGCATTAACAAATATTGCCTTACCAACCGGTGGAACAGGGATCGCCTCTAAATATCCCTGCTTAACAAGCATCGGGATTATTTCAGGATATTCATCTCTAGAACCTATTATTATATCTTTTTGCTCGCCGCCGTTTTTAGCCAAATACATAGTATACGCTTCTTGGATAGTAGCCATATCAGCAACTATTTTCGCACCTCTGGCAGTAGCGGTCGCGTCTGTATAATAAGGAATCGCAATACCAGCTAAAATTCCAATTATTGCAACTACTACTACCAGTTCAACTAAAGTAAAGCCTTTATGAGATTTCAGCATTTATGATTCTCCTATACTTTTTCTAAATAAGTGTTTTATAAAAAACGACTGACAATTGTCAGTCGTTTTTACGGATAAAATTTAGTTTCAAGGGTTAGAAGGTTTTTCTGTTGCCTGTTGGTCACCGCCCAAAAGAGCTGTTAAAGTATAATTTGAACCAGTAACGCCTTTAATACTGGTTACACCATCCAATGTGATAGTACCAGAACCGCCGTCTGCACCAGCGGCATACTTATATGTAGCACCATCACCAGCAACGCCTTCGGTAGTTCCTCCACCCTGCTTTAATACCTGAGCGATAATAAATTTACCAGTAGGAACACCAGGCCAATTACCTTGTACTAAATCAGCAAACTCAGTTTGGTTAGTAGGATACTTAGCATTTTTAGCATAATAAATCATTTCTGCCGATTGAATGGTACGCATATCAGCTACGATTTTAGCGCCGCGAGCAGATGCAGTTGCATCTAAAAAGCGCGGTACTGCGATACCAGCCAATATACCGATAATAGCAATTACTACTACCAGTTCTACCAGGGTAAAACCTTTTCTGTTTTTAATAAAAGCGGAGGTATCTAAGAAAAATTTTTCTGGCAGGTGAGCAGTCAGAAATTCTAACATAAGCAGGTTGGTATTTTATGCATTGTCATTGTTTTGTAAGACTCTGGTAAGACACAAATCAGTATTTTAGTTGATTAACGGCGTTTAAAAGCTGCCGGATATTTTTGTGAGTATAGCTTTCTGTAATATCAGCGTTGGCGTGGCCGACGATGCGTTTTAAAATAACGCTGCCGGCGCTGACACCGCAGGTATCCATGCCGCTGATAAAGGTGTGGCGGCAATCGTGCGGCTTGTGCTGCAGCTTTAATTTTGCCATCAGCAGCTCAAAAAAACGTTTTTTATAGGTGTCATAGGTAAGTTTGTGCCCGTTTGGTGTTTCAATCAGATAGGTGCCGTGCATGCGGGCGGCGATAAGCGGCAGAATATCCTTGTGCAGTGGCAGTATGCGGCGTGCAGCCTTTGTTTTTGTGCCGTGCAGGTCGATGATCTGCTTTTTGAGGTCGATATGTGCTATTTGTATTTCCAGCAATTCGCCAATGCGAATACCGCTGTAGAGCATAATGAGTACGGTGTCGACGAGGCAGACATCGGTGTAGTGGTGACGGCTGCCGTCAGCAAGCGGTAGTGCCAGGTCAAGGTTTTGCCAGAGCAGTCTGATCTCGCTGCTGGTAAAAATACTGCGTGTGGTTTGGCTGACTGCGACTGTTTTTTCCAGATAAGATGAGTAGTCGACGCTGATAAGGTCATTTTCTAGTGCCAGACGAAAGATGCCTCTGAAAATAGTTTTAAGACGGGTCTGTACGCTGGGTGACAGATGCTGGTTACGATCCAGCACTGCCTGCATGTGGGATTTTTTTATTTTATTGATCGGTTGTTCAAACAGGTCACTGCATTTTTTCCAGGCGGCTGCAAAGCTGTTGCGCGAGGATTTGGAAAGACGGGCTGTGTGCTTGTCGTACCATTGTTCGTAAAGCTTGCTGAAGGTGAGATGCTGCTGGTTGAGGTCGTAGGGACGTTTGTTATAGTCGGCAAGCGCTATCAGGGCAGCACGTCGGCTGGTATAATAGCCTAAGGTGTGGTATTTTTGCAGCAGCTTGCCATTATCATGTTGCTGCCAGCCTGCTGTCAGTCTTACGCGATATGGTTTTCGGCGGTTGCCGGGCAGTTTGCTGATACCACCGTAGCCGTTGGGATTTTTCATAGTATACCTCCTTTTTTCTTATCTTAGCAGATTATTTTAGCTTTCAAATTGTAAGACACAAGTAAACCACAGGAAAATAATTTTGTAGATAATGAAAGTGTTATTGTAGTTTTCAAAATGTTCACAGAAGTGAATAATTTTGTATAATGAAGACAGTAAAGGACGGTGATACAGTATGACGTGCGCTAAATTGGGTGATCGTTGGCTCAAGGTATTCGTGGTTCTGCTGATCGCAGGCGTTTTTGGCGGCTTTTGCCTGCCGCATTTTGTGGAAGCAGTGGCCGGTGGCTATAATACCCGCGCTGTCGGTGTTTCGCTTGGCGCAGAGGGCTTGGCGGCGCCTGTTTTATCAGCTGATTTTAAACCGCAGGGCGGCGAGCTGGCTTTGGCTAAGCTGGTAGAAGCAGGTTATTTCGACACTTTGATCAATTGAATACATGTATACAATACAAAAGTACTTGCTTTTTTCAAACTATCTGCTATAATAACTAACATCACAAGTGAATAATGCGTGGATGAAACAT
>ERZ791915.296-NODE-296-length-57249-cov-4.987254_pt1 | contig 57249 bp, 48 predicted proteins | sample MGYA00510139_ERZ791915 | MGnify/ENA primary metagenome ERZ791915 (study PRJEB30046, sample SAMN00792117) | human gut metagenome | study: EMG produced TPA metagenomics assembly of the A metagenome-wide association study of gut microbiota in type 2... | reverse complement strand
CCCTTATTTGAGCGTCTCCACCGGTTCGGAAAGTCAAATTCAGCCCAATCTGACTCGGGTCGGCCTTTACACACCCTCTAAAAAATACGTATCTGAACCAACTGTCCAAGGGTATGTTTCACCCCCCGGCAAAAGGCCTCCTGGCGAATCAAAATTCGCCAGGAGGCCCCATACAAAACGTGGGCTCCTTCGTTCGAATGAACGAAGGAGCCCATACTCTTTTTTTAGGACAGGAGGCCGCGAGTCGGGCCACCAGCCGCCAATCAATCGCACTCGCCAAGCGAGCGGCGCAGCGTGCGCACAGCGCCAAGCAAATTGGCATCGTTGCCGTTCTGTGCTGGCTTGATGCAGGGCCTCGGTATGATGGGAAGAACGTGAGCCTGATCCATCATGCGCTCAAATGCCTCAAACAGCTCGGGACGGGCGCTGATTCCGCCGCCGACCACGATGACCTCAGGGTCGATGACCGACTGCAACCCCATCAGCATGTTGTCGAAGACCAGCGCGTATGCATCCAGACCGCGACGAGCGTCCTCATCCCCCTCTTCAATCCAAGAGAAAATCCGATATCCGTCAATATCATCGGTCGGATCAATCCCCTTCGCCGCACACACCTGGTCTCGGAGCGCCCGCCAGCTGGTGACATCACCGTACACCGACCCAAAGGTCACGGGCTTGCGCACATCGTTGCTCACAAAGCACACGGTGCCGGCGAGATTGTGCGCGCCTCGCAAGATGTGACCGTCAACAACGATGGCACCGCCGAGACCCGTACCGATCACCACCATCAACCCCAGGGAGACCCCCTTCAGCGCGCCGACGGCATATTCTCCCAGTGCCGCGCACATCGCATCGTTCTCGATGGTTACGGGAAGCCCCGTGCTCTCGCGCAAGATGCGACCGAGCGGATATCCGTCCAAACAGTGAAGGGCGCCGCCTCCCCCAACCACGCCATCGGAATCGCCTTCGGAAAAGACTCCGGGCATACTTATTCCCACACCCCTCACCCGGGCGCGATGGGGCTCGATCACCGAGCGGAACGTTTCGATAACCTGGTCGGCGGGCGAGGTGCATGTTGGGATACTTCCGTGCTCCTCAATGTGGTAGTCGGCGTTCACCACCGCCCATTTCACCTGAGTGCCGCCCGCATCTATACCGAAATAGCAGTCCATAATCTTATCCCCTGTCCCATAGGGTTAGTCCAGGTCCTCGCCGTTGCTCTCGATGACCTTCTTGTACCAATAGAAGCTGTCCTTGCGGCTGCGCGCGAGCGTGCCCTTGCCCTCGTCGTCGCGGTCGACGTAGACGAAGCCGTAGCGCTTGCGCATCTCGCCCGTGCCGGCGCTGACCAGGTCGATGCAGCCCCACATGGTGTAGCCCATGAGGTCCACGCCGTCGAGTTCCACGGCATCCTCCATGCTCTGGATGTTCTTGCGCAGGTAGTCGATGCGGTAGCCGTCATGGATGGAGCCGTCGGCCTTCACCTCGTCGCTCCAGCCGATACCGTTCTCCACGATCCAAAGCGGCTTGTGATAGCGGTCGTAGAGCTCGTTCAAGGCGATGCGCAGGCAGTACGGATCGGTCGCCCAGCCCCAGGCGTTGGTCTCGAGGTAGGGGTTTTTCACCATGCCGAAAGCGAGATTGCCGGACGCGACCTCGAGCTCCTTCTGGCGCAACGATACCGTCGAGCCTCCGTAGCACGAGAACGACAGGAAATCTGCCGGATAGGTTGCGAGAAGCTCGAGGTCGTTCTCGCCCATTTCCAGCTTGATGCCCGCGCGCTCCATCTCCCTCAAGCGATAGGCGGGATAGTGGCCGCCCACCTGCACGTCGGCATACCACAGCGCGTCACGCTCGCGTTCCATGGCGAGCAGATGATCGGCGGGGTCGGCGGAATAGGAGTAGATGGGGTTGTACGCGAGCATCTGACCCACCATGATCTTAGGGGAGATTTGGTGCGCCGACCGAACCGTAAGGGCAGACGCCACGAACTGGTTGTGCGCCGCCTGGGCCTTCGCATGGGGGCTCCCATCCGTAAGCCCGCCCGCCATGAAGCTCCCCATGCTCATCATGTTGATCTCGTTGAAGGTGAGCCAGTACTTCACCTTGCCCTGATAGTGCTTCATGACGCAGGTGGCGTAGCGCACGAACAGGTCGATGAGCTCGCGGCTCTTCCAACCGCCGTACTTGTTCACGAGCGCGAGCGGGGTCTCGTAGTGCGAGAGCGTCACGAGCGGTTCGATGCCGTACTTAGCGCACTCGTCAAACACGGCGTCGTAGAACGCTAGACCCTCGGTGTTGGGCTCAGCCTCCTCGCCCGTGGGGAAGATGCGCGCCCAGTTCATGGACAGGCGGAAGCACTTGAAGCCCATCTCGCCCATGAGGGCGATGTCCTCGGCGTAGTGGTGGTAGAAGTCGGTGGCCGTGTGGCTGGGATAGTAGTAGCCATCAACCACCGCCACCTCCAGCCCTTCAGGAAGTCCCTCCTCGCAAACCGCATACACGGGAAGCGCGCCGGTTTCCCCTGTCGCGGTATTACGCCACGTTATCTGCCGTGACACCGTATGGCTACCGCTGGTCATGGCGTCCGAGGTGTTCGGTCCTTTGCCGCCCTCTTCCCAGCCGCCCTCATACTGGTTGGCGGCGGTGGCGCCACCCCACAGGAAACCTTCCGGAAATGCCATTGGGTACCTCCTCGATCGTGAAAACATCTTCATGAAACGGGAAGACGGGCTGCATGGCAGTCCCGGCTTCCCGTCAGATAATCAGTTAGGCGCTTGCACCCATGCGTTGATAGACCGTGATGAAGCGCTCGGCAAGGATACGGAAGCCCTCAGCGCTCATGAGCTGATCCTCCGCATGCAGCAAGATGATGCGAAACGGCAGCTCCTCGCCGCTGGCCTCTTGCTGAAGCAGTTTCATGTGAGCGTCGTGGCCTGCGTTGAACACCACGTTGCCCTCGTCGATAAGTTTCCGGGCGGCCTCAAAATCACCATTCTCGGCACAGGCTATCGCTTCGAGGTAGCAGCTGCGCGCGCTCCCCACCTGAGCGACGATAGAGAAGCACGTCATTTCAAACTGATCGATCGCTTCTTGTTTGATCTCTGACATGGCTATGCCCCCAGCAACTTTCGAGCCTGTTTGAGCACGGCCTCGCCGTTCATTGTCCCATACGCTGTCATATCAATCGGCTCCACCGGACAGTTCACTTGATTCTTCACCTTGTTGAGTTCAAAGCGAACCTGCGGTCCCAGCAGGATAACGTCGCTATCCGCATATTCCGCCGCTTGGTTGACAGGGTGCGCCTCGATGGTGCACACGAAACCGTCTTTTTCAGCCGCCTGTTGCATGCGCTGTACCAGCATGCTCGTCGAAGCGCCCGCGGCGCACATAAGTACGATATGTTTCATCCTACGCTCCCAACCTCATGGAAAATGATGGTGTGAATATGAAAATCCCTATGCGGCCGATTCCTCGAGAGCGGCCTGCTCCTCTCGCAACGCCTGGCGATCAGCCATAAGGGTGAAGGGGGTATACATGAGCACCGACACCGCCAAAACCGCAACCGAGATCACCAGGCACCCGATGCCGCCCTGCATGAATGCGATGACCGGCTGGGGAAGCACCCAGGGAAGCTGAATCGTGGGATTGAACGCAGCCCCAAGACCGAGGGCGTAAAGCGCCTGGACCACGATGGCGCAGACCGGGATGTTCAGCACGAACGGGATGAAGTACGTGGGATTCAGCACGACCGGCAGACCGAACATGAGCGGCTCGGAGATATTGAAAAGCGACGGAACAAGCGCGATGCCGCGAATCGCCTTGAAGCGCTCGGACTTGGTGAAGAGCAGCGAGATGCTGATGCCCAGGGCGTTAGCCTGGCCACCGATGGCGGTGCCGAGCGCGACGACGGCCCAAGCGCCATAGGGCAGTGCCTCGCCCGCGATGATGGCCTCGGTGTTAGCAGCGCTGCAAGCCATGATTACCGGAGCGTAGAAGTTGAGCATCACGTTGGGGTGGACACCGAAGAACCAGAAGATCGACTGCAGCGAGCACACGATGATATAGGCCAAAGGAGAGGCACCAACCATCGTGACCGGCGTGCCGATCAAGGTGTTGATCATATCGAACAGGTTGCCCCACGGGGTGAAAGAAAGACCCCACTTGGCGAACCACACCGCAGTGAATAGCACGATGGCGGCAAACATCGGCGACAGCGAGTCTGCAACCATGGGCGGAACCATATCGGGGAGCTTGATTTCAAGCTTGCTCATCAAAATGGCTGTCACCTTCGGCACGATCAGGCCAAGCAGAATGGCGACGAAGATGCCGTTCGATCCCATGTACGACGTGTTGATGAAACTCGCCATGGGAATATCCTCGAACGATTGCTGCGGCATGAATGCCAAAAACACCGCGCCGCTCACGATGCCACCGGTATAACCGCTAAGGCCGCATACCTTACCCCACCTCAAACCGATGAAGAAGGAGATGTATATACCCATCATGTTCATGGTAACGGTGAGGATGGAGTTGCCGGTCGCCATGAGACCGCTCGAAACCACCCAATCGGAGAACCCCGGAATGGGGAAGTTGATGAGAATCGCGATAACCGAGACGCCAAGGGTCATGGGCAGCGTGCACATCATGCCGCCCATGAGGGCGTCGAGCATCTTGCTGTCAGCAACCTTGCTTGCCACAGGTGCGATTGTCTTATCCATTATGTTTTGGATCTTGTCGAATACCGCCATGTTTCAGCTCCAATCTTTGCAGTGAACCCTATCGATGCCCGTGTGCGGCATCTTCCCCTCTAGATAGCGCATCCACCTCTCTTCAAAATCACAACGACGTGCTTCAGGCAGTACGCCATTCAGCGTGAATTGGCGAGATTGCCCCAGCGGACGCTTACGTCAGGTCCGCGTACGTCACGAGCCCCACGTCCTGCTCTGCAAGCCATGCGGCGACATCAGGGTCGACAAGCATCGCGGCTTCCCGGATGCGGGCCTCGAGCATGGTCGAGTTATCTCGCAAGTACGCGTCGATATAACCTGGGTGAAACACCATGAGACGGCATATCCCTTCCGGTGTCGTTTCAAGCGCCTCTCGAAGCGCCGCAAAGGGATCCGCTTCATATGACGAGAAATCCTTGGGAACATAGGAAAGCACCGGCGTCGAGCGAAAGGTGACTGGCTCGCCCGGAGCACCCATCGCGAAATAGGGCAGGCCGTGACGCTCGGCAACGATCTCAAGGCCGCGGAAGAACATGGGGCTTGCGACCGCATGTCCCTCGAAGTAATCGGGCTCACGCCCGACGAGCTCAAGGAATCGCCGATACTGCGCCTCGATTTCGATAATGACCTCGTCAAGCACCACGAAGTCCTCCCCAGCCCGCGCGGCGGCGCGATATGCTGAGCTCCGCTTGAAATTGCCATCATCGTCAACGATGCTCGAGATGAGCGAGGAATCGCTGAGGGGCCTACCCGTGCAGATATTGGTGTGCTGACCCAAGCAGAGATCCTTGATTTGCAGGCGCGCCAAACCGCTTTCTGCAAGCGGCATGTTGGTCATGACGCCCACCGAGCGAATGAGCCCCGCTTGGACCGCGGCCGCTATCCCGCAATTAACACCGTCGCTGTAACCTAAATCGTCGGCGCGCAGCAATAACCGCTTCATCCGATCCTCCTCAACCGATATCTCGTCGAGCGGCAAAGCAACGAAGCGATGCCCTGTGTAGAGCCGATGCCGTGTTCCGGCGGGGCGGCAAGCTTCGTCGTCTCTTCTTGCATTAAGTATGACGCCGGCTATATCCAAAATCGGTTACATGCTGTGCCACAAGGTTGCGAGATGGCTACGCGAGTTTCATAACGTGAAACTCCGCAGGAATACCGGCATGTTTGAGCTATAGTTTGGTCAAATGAGGCCCTCTTATTCGGGCCACTGAGCATAAAGGGGACAGCCATCATGGAAAAATCCATCTCGATGGGATCGGTTGCCGAACGGTTGCTTGACTACATCGACACCGCAATGCAGCACGACACCAACTACGAGATAGCGACCACGCTGGTGAAAAACTACAGCAAGCTGAGCGAGCTCTCGATTGGAGAAATCGCCGACATGTGCTTCGTCTCGAAGGCTTCAGTGTCGCGATTCTGCCGGTTTATGGGTTTCGCTGATTTCAAGGACCTGCGCAACCAGCTTGAACATGACGTCCTCAAAACCGGGTTGTTTCCACATGCCTTTGTAGAACAGCTGTCAAACGACACGGAAGGCGCTCTGGCATCCTACCGGGAGGCGATCCTGCTCAATATCGAAACGACCGTCTCGGCGGCAAACATCGCGAAACTGCCCGCCATTGTCGATGATTTGCACGACAGCGGGCATGTCGCGTTCTTCTCCCACCACTTCCTCTGGGACGTGGGCCGCTACTTCCAAAGCAGGCTCACCATCATGAACCGCCTCATCGAGCTTTACCTCGATTATTCATCGCAGCTCGCCTGCGCGCAATCGCTCACCAAATCCAGCCTCGCCATCATTTGCAGCATAGGGGGAACATACCCCATTCGTTATCCAGAAATCGTCAACGCACTCGCCGCCTCCGGCTGTCGTCTTCTCGTCATCACACAAAACACCTCAAGCGCCTACTGGAACCATGCCTCCTGCATACTGAGCTGCGGAGTGACCAACAACATCGACACGGGCAAGTTCGGTGCGCTTGCCGCCATCGACTTGATAGTCATGGAATACCTGAGGCGTTATGGAGCCGATTCCGGTACTGGCGAGTAATCTCGTCGGACCACCGACGCTCAGCAGGGCAAGCCGTTTTCTCTAATCACGTCCTGATACCAGAAGAAGCTGTCCTTCCTGAAACGAGCGCATTGCTTCGCATCGGTTTCCGTGCGATCGACATACAGAAGGCCGTAGCGCTTAGTGAACCCCTGATGACTTGAGCATAGATCCATGAGGCTCCAAACGCAGTAGCCGAAGACGGGATAGCCTTCGCGAATGAGCTCCTCGACCTCGCCCAAATGTCGTGAAAGGTATTCGATGCGCACGGCATCATGCACCCTGTTCTCCTCGTCAAGTGACTCGGAAAGCGCCATGCCGTTCTCCGTGACGATCATCGGAAGCTGGTAGCGATCGTAGAGCTTGCGCATGCCCACGCGAAGCCCAAGGGGGTCGATGCCGTTCGACATCCACTCGGTCGGCGCGATCGCAGGGTTATCGCAGAGTTCGAAATCCCCGCCCGACCACGGAGGGAACCGGTCGAAGCGGATGGGCTCCGTGCGCTCATGCGCACAATTGCTGAAATAGTAGTTCACCCCAAGAAAATCGGGCCTCGTCGCGACCAGGATGTCGTGGTCCCCGCACTCAACAACAGGGTAGAAACCTTCGCGCTCCAGGTAATAGCGCGCATAAGGCGAGATGTCGCCGCGCACACTCAGGTCGAGCAGGTAGTTCTGCATCATCTCCTCGGCGTTCATGGCCGCAAGCACATCCGCCGAAGCGCTCGTCCGCGGGTTGACCACCTGCATGGCGACAACGGGGCCGATCTGCGCATCGGGGTCGATCTGTCGCAGGCACGCGATGGCGCGATGCTCGGCAAGAGCGACATGATAGCTCATCTGGTAGGCGTTCTTCTGCCGTTGGCGCGGATCGGTTTCGGTGTCACCCGTGTTGCTGGGCGCGGAGGTCGCGATTAGCTGTTCATTCACGGTAACCCAGCGCTTGACGCGCCCCTTGAAGTGCGTGAAGCAGATTTCGGCATAGCGCACATAGAAGTCGATCATCTTACGGCTCTTCCAGCCGCCGAAGGCCTCGACCAACGCACTCGGACATTCGAAGTGATACAGGGTGACCAAGGGCTCGATCCCTCGCTCCAGCAGGTAGTCAATCAGCTGGTCATAAAACGCCAAGCCCTCAGGATTGGGATCCCCCGAGGCATCGGGCATGATGCGGCTCCAAGCGAAACCCATCCGGTAGACCTTGATGCCGAGCTCGGCCATGAGGTCGACATCCTCACGCCGGTGATGATAGTGGTCCGAGGCGATCTTGTTATCGGCGATGCCGGGACGCCCCGGGCCGCGATCGGTGGTTGCCGGACCTTTGCCTCCTTCATCATACCCACCCTCAACCTGAAAAGCGCTGGTGGAAGCACCCCAGAGGAAACCTTCGGGAAACCGGTGCTGAGTCATGAGTTCAACCTCTCGTCACGGATGTCACTTCTTGCAACTCCCGTTATAACGGATGTACGAACCAAAGCCTGTTACTCATTCCCGGGCAATGTTTCACGATTTGAAAACGGCCGTGCCATCATGCACCGCAAACTCTAAAGAACATGCCGTCGCGAAGGCCAAGCCTCATGCCCGCCACCGTCACGTGCCGGCGCCGCACACCGCCAAGCCGCTACTCCCCGTCGCGGAAGGTCAGGAGGTCGCGGTAGTCCGTGTCGCGCGTGCTGCCCGTCTTCGAGAACGGGTTCACCGAAGCAGGACACCTCATCCTCAAGATCTACCTCCTCGACGAAACCAAGGTCGATTTAGGAGACGCAACGTTACTACAGCGCAGGGAAAACGGCCCGCCGAATAAAATCGGATCGATCCCCCGTCTTTCGGTCGATTGCCACCACCATGGATGCCGGAAAGCGCACGGTAACTGCAACAAGCGGCTCATCAGCAACAACGCCAGGCCTGACATGAATGCGCTCAAGACGACCCGTCCAAGTCTCTTGCTCAAACTCTACGCTCTCGCGCTCGATATCTTCGTCTGTCAGGACCGATCCATCAGCTAGTTTGTACTCAGTCATTATCTAGAACCTCCCTCTCAGACAAACCATGCTTGAGAGCATTGCGGTGGACAATTGCCATGGAAGTATCCTCTCCTCCAGGCAGAGTTTGTCATACTCATTGCATGACAAACTCTGCCTTGATACGTTCCCCACCCCATGCTCATCGGCAAAGCTCAAGGCCATAAGCGAAATAAGCTTCTAACACCGAACAATTCCTACCGCTACCCATCAGACCTCTCCAGCAACATCCGTAAGTCATCGATGGGCGGCAGAGCATCGAGCAACTCTCGTGGCATATCCTTCGACGTCTTATAGGTGGCCACACCCATGGGTTTTGTGAAGTCTTGGATCACATAGTCAACAAATCCCTTGTCCATGTCTTTGCAAAGCACAAGGCCTATGGAGGGATTCTCGTGCTCGCGACGCTCAAAGTCGTCCAGGATGCGTAGATAGCCAGAGAGCTGGCCGAGATAGGCCGGCTTGAAGGGGCCGCTCTTGAGCTCGACTGCAACTAAACAGTTGAGGTCGCGGTTGAAGAACAGGAGGTCGATGTACTGATCGATGCCAAAGGCGTCGAGATGGTACTGGTTTCCCACAAACGCGAAGGCTCGACCGAACGTCATGATGAACTGCTTGATATTCTGCACGATGCCTTGCTCTAACACGCGCTCGTCGACATCCTCCGCATCGCGCACCCCGAGTTCCTCAATATTGATAAAGTCGAGCAGATACTCGTCCTTGAACGTGGCGATAGCGCGCAGCGCCTGCTGACCCTTTGGCAGCGTTGAGAGGAAGTTGTTGGAGACCTCTCCTTGATGATGAAAGTCGTCCGCCTTCAGCGAGCGTTTGAGCGCCTCCACACTTAAGTGCTCAAATGCGCACTTGTGAATGTAGAAGAGCCGCTCGTCAAGGGTCTTAGCACCTGCAAGGATATACCGATGATGGGTAAACCCAATCGCTAAAAAATCATCGAGAGAACATGTGTTTGAATTCGGCACTTGCAAGTGACGAATTTGCAGAAGGCCACCGTCTGAAGATTCGTCACTCACGAGTGACGAATCGAGAAACGCCTGTTCATCGCCCGGAGCAGACCAAGCTTCAAAGAAGATTCGCATATATTTGAGACTTGTTGTGGAGAAGCCCCTGAGTCCTGGCAGCTCCTTCCGCAATTGTTCGCTGATGGTTTTGAGCGCGTTGGTTCCCCACGTGCCATTGCGCGTGTTGGCGGAGACGTAGCCTCCCACGGCGAAATAGAGCTGCAGCTGCTGAGCGTTGGCGCTCTTCGCCGCAGCATACTGCGCACGCAATATCGCCGTCTTGATGGTCTGAACTTCCTCACGATAGCCCGTAATCTCTGACATCATGGCGTTCTCCTCTTCTTACGAACTTGTGTTCCATGACGCGTTCTATGCTATCAACGCGTGCGGACACAAAATTGCGCGTACCATAGAGGCGTTTTCTGCTTCGCCTCGTTTGGGAGATGTATGTCCAAACCCTCATCCGCACTCGACGCCAGCTCTTGCGATGTTTACGCCGACTCCGCGCGCCACCCTCTCACGCGCACATGGTGCGTAGCTGCGCTCGCCCTCATCTGCTGCGCGCTCTGGGGCAGTGCGATCCCCTGCATCAAGATCGGCTACGAGCTTCTCGGCATCCAAAACGGCGACGTACCATCGGAGTTTCTCTTCGCTGGCGTGCGCTTTATGCTTGCCGGCGCTATCGCACTTGCCGCTGCAGTCATAACAAGACGTCGCTTGCCTCGCGTCTCACGCACGGGATGGCCACTCGTTATCAGACTCTCGCTTGCCCAAACTATCGTGCAGTACGCCTTCTTTTATATCGGCGTTTCAAACGCTTCGGGTGTGCGCGGCTCAATCGTCAACGCTATGAACACGTTTCTCTGCGTGTTGATGGCAGCGCTCGTGTTCCGGCAAGAACGGCTCACTGCGCGCAAAGTCCTCGGCTGCGCTATAGGTTTTACCGGAGTCGTTATCGTCAACCTCACCGGTGGCGATAGCGGCGGCGCCGTCACGCTCACAGGCGAGGGCTTCATCCTTATTGCCGCTGTCTCCTACGCTGTCTCGTCTGCCCTCATCCACACCTACTCCCAGCGCGAGGACCCCGTGGCGCTCAGCGGCTACCAGTTTATCAGCCCTAGTCATCGCGCAAAGCCCTTCGGCAGCACACGGTGCAGCCGAGTCACCGTGTGCCGGGGCGGGAAGGCGGACCTTTCTCTCGGAAAACTTCGCGAAGCCCAGTTTCCGAGAGAAAGTGTCCGGCTGCCGCCCCGGCCGACCAGGTCACACTACATCGCGTACTGCGGCAGGTCCTGCAGGGCGATGACGTCCATACCCATGTCGTTGGCGCTGCCGTGACCCTGCTGGTCCTCGCGCACCGCCTCGATGGCACTCACGTATGTGTTGGCAGCGGACATCGCGGTCACGCAGGTCACGCCGCGGCGCACCGCCTCGGTACGCAACAGATAGCCGTCGCCACGCGAACCCGGGCCGTACGGCGTGTTGATGATCACCGCAATCTTGCCATCGGCGATAAGGTCGCCGATATTGGGACGCTCGCCGTCATGCGGGCCGCTGATCTTTTCCACGATTTCGCACGTCACATTGCCGCCGCGCAGCACGCGCGCCGTACCCTCGGTAGAGCAGATATCAAAGCCAAGGTAGCGCAGGATACGGGCGACCGAAAGGATGTGGCGCTTGTCGCGGTCGCACACGCTAATGAACACCTTGCCGCAGCTCGGGTCGGGCAGCTTGTAGTCAATCGCCAGCTGCGTCTTGGCATATGCCTCGGGATAGCTCTTGGCGATACCCATGACCTCGCCCGTCGACTTCATCTCGGGCCCCAGGATAACGTCGGCTCCCGGGAAACGACCCCAGGGCATAACGGCTTCCTTCATGCAGAACCAGTCCAGCTGACGCTCGTCGCTCGGCAGGCCCAGGCTCGCGATGGAATCGCCCGCCATGATACGCGCCGCGCACTTGGCCAGCGGCACGCCGGTGGCCTTGGAAATGAACGGCACGGTACGGCTGGCACGCGGGTTAGCCTCGATCACGTAGACGGTCTCGCCCTTGATGGCATACTGCACGTTGACCAGGCCGCGGACTCCCAGCGCCATCGCGATGCGGCGCGTAGTCTCGCGGAGCTTCGCCTGCAGGCTCTCGCTAAAGCTAAACGGCGGAATGCACGTCGCGGAGTCGCCGGAGTGGATACCGGCCTCCTCGATATGCTCCAGGATACCGCCGATGTAGACCTCCTCGCCGTCGCACAGGGCGTCGACATCGGACTCGATCGCACCCTCCAGGAAGCGATCCAGATACACCGGGTAGTCGGGGCTAATGCGCGCGGCCTCGGCCATGTAATCGCGCAGATGCTCGGCATCGTAGGCGATCATCATGCCGCGGCCGCCCAGCACGTAGCTCGGACGCACCAGCAGCGGGTAGCCGATGTGCGCGGCCACGGCCTCGGCCTCCTCAAACGAGGTTGCCTGGCCCGCCGGCGGGTACATAATGCCCAGCTTGTCGAGTAGGGCGGCAAAACGCTCGCGGTCCTCGGCAAAGTCGATGGCATCGGGCTTGGTGCCCATGATGTTCACGCCGCTCTCCTCGAGCATGCGCGCCAGCTTAAGCGGAGTCTGACCGCCGAGCGTCACCACGACGCCGTCGGGACGCTCAACATCAATGACGTCCATGACGTCCTCGTAGGTGAGCGGCTCAAAGTACAGGCGGTCGGACGTGTCGTAGTCGGTCGAGACAGTCTCGGGATTGCAGTTGACCATGATGGTCTCAAAACCGCGAGCCGCCAGCGCATAGCTCGCATGCACGCAGCAGTAGTCAAACTCGATACCCTGACCAATACGGTTGGGGCCGGCGCCCAGGATCATCGCCTTGGGCTTGTCCGCCGGCGTGGTCTCGTCGGGGGCAACGCACTTCTTGGCATCCGGGCTCGTGCGATAGATGTTCTCGTACGTCTTGTAGTGGTACTCCGTGGCGCTCGAGAACTCCGCAGCGCAGGTATCGACCGTCTTCATGCTGGGAACCACGCCCAGACCCTTGCGGTAGGCGCGCACAAAGCGCTCGTCCGAGCCGGTCAGCGCGGCAATCTCGGCATCACTCGTGCCATACTGCTTGAGCAGGCGCATCGCGTCGGCGTCAATGTCCTCCACACGCAGGCCGCGGATGCTCTCCTGGACCTGCACCATGTCGTTGATGCGGTTGAGGTACCACGGATCGATGCCGCAGATGGCATGGATCTGGGCGATGTCCCAGCCGCGGCGCAGGGCCTCGACCACAAAGAAGATGCGGTGCTCGGTCGGGGTTGCCACGGCTTGGGCGAGCTCATTGTCGCTCAGCTTATCGGCACCCTCCTTGCCACCGGCGCAAATACCCTGGTGTCCATCCTCCAGCGAGCGCATGGCCTTGCCAAAGGCTTCCTCGAAGGTGCGGCCGATCGCCATAATCTCGCCCACGGCCTTCATGCGCGTGGTGAGCGTGGGGTCGGTACCCTTGAACTTCTCGAAGGCAAAGCGCGGCACCTTGACCACGCAGTAGTCAATCGTGGGCTCAAAGCAGGCAGGCGTTGCCTTGGTAATGTCGTTGACGATCTCGTCGAGCGTATAGCCAACGGCCAGGCGCGCGGCGGCCTTGGCGATGGGAAAGCCCGTGGCCTTGGAGGCCAGTGCGGACGAGCGGCTCACGCGCGGGTTCATCTCGATGACGATCAGGCGGCCGGTCTGGGGGTTCACGGCAAACTGCACGTTGGAGCCGCCGGTCTCGACGCCGATCTTCTCCAAGATGGCGAGCGAGGCGACACGCATGCGCTGATACTCAAGGTCGGAGAGCGTCTGCGCCGGCGCCACGGTAATGGAGTCGCCGGTGTGCACACCCATGGGGTCGAGGTTCTCGATAGAGCACACGATGATGCCGTTGCCGGCGTGGTCACGCATGACCTCCATCTCATACTCTTTCCAACCCTCGATGGACTCCTCGACCAGCACCTCGTGGGCAGGCGAGAGCTCAAGGCCCTGGCTCACGATGGAGACGAGCTCCTCGTGGGTATGCGCGATGCCGCCGCCGGCGCCACCGAGGGTAAAGCTCGGACGCAGCACGCAAGGATATCCCACGCGCTCGGCGATAGCCTCGGCGTCAGCCACGCTGTAGGCATAGCCCGAGCGCGCGACCTCCAGGCCAATCTCGGCCATGGCCTCGTTAAAGAGTTTGCGGTCCTCGCCGCGCTCGATGGCGGCAAGGTCGCAACCGATCATCTCGACGCCGTACTTGTCCAGCGTGCCGTCTTTCGCCAGCTCGACGGCGGCGTTCAGACCGGTCTGGCCGCCCAGCGTGGGCAGCAGCGCGTCCGGGCGCTCTTTCTTGATCACGCGCTCGATAAACTCGGCGGTGATGGGCTCGACATAGGTGCGGTCGGCAAGACCCGGGTCGGTCATGATAGTCGCCGGGTTGGAGTTGACCAGGATGACCTCAAAGCCATCCTCCTTGAGCACCTTGCAGGCTTGGGCGCCGGAGTAGTCGAACTCGCAGGCCTGGCCAATGACGATGGGACCCGAACCAATAACGAGGATACGCTTGATGTCAGTACGTTTCGGCATGTTTAAAACCTCCTAGAGAGGCTGACTCAATGTTTTGGAAAAGTCAGCGAGGGTGCAGCTGGTGCATCAGGTTGCCGTGATGCGAGGGCGCGCTGGGCTTATGCCCGCGCGTCCGAAGCAGAACGGCAAGATGGTGTGCCAGATGCAGCCGCAGCGTCGATCGGTCCGCCGTTCGGCAGAACGGCGGAACCATCGTCGGCGAAATTCCAGCCAGTCAGGCGGTCCTTCGCGGTGTCGATGTCCAGGTAGTTCTCCTCGCCGTCCATGAGTCGCGTAAAGGCGGTAAAGAGATAGTGGGCATCGGTGGGGCCAGGCGAGGCCTCGGGGTGGTACTGGACCGAGAAGCACGGGGCGTCGAGCAGCTGGATGCCCTCGGCGGTGCCGTCGTTAAGGTTCACATGCGTCAGGCGAATGCGGCCAAAGCGCTCGTTCATCACGACCGGCGCGATGCCGCGGCGCACCCAGACGCGCAGATCTCCATCGGCCGCATGCTCGGTCTCGCCGCCGGAAAGCTCGGGGACAAGCTTGCCCAAGCTGGGGAACAGCAGGCCAAAGCCATGATTTTGCGCGGTGATCTCCACGCGACGGCTTACCAGGTTAATGACCGGCTGGTTGCCACCGCGATGACCGAACTTAAGCTTTTCCATCTGGGCGCCGCAGGCCAGGCTGATCATCTGATGACCCAGGCAAATGCCAAAGACCGGCACCTTGCCGATCAGCTGCTGTACCTGCTCATAGGTCTCCACCACGGCGTCGGGGTCGCCGGGGCCATTGGACAAAAAGACACCGTCGGGATTCATGTCGAGCACCTGCTGGGCAGGCGTATCCCACGGCACGACGGTAAGGTCGCAGCCGGCGCGGACGAGGCCCTCCAGGATGCCGCGCTTCACACCGCAGTCATACGCGACCACTTTGTGACGGGCAGGAGCGGCAGCCGCAAGCGCAAAGTCATGCGTGGCAGGCAGATCGCTCGCGACAAAGACGTGGGGTTCAGGGCAGCTTACGGTCTTGACCAGATTCTCGCCCACCAGCGTCGGCGCTGCGGCCAGACGCTCGGCAAGTTCGTCGACGTCAAAGACCTCGGTCGAGATGATGCCCATCTTGGAGCCGTTGTCGCGCAGGTGGCGCACCAGAGCGCGGGTGTCGACGCCCTCGATAGCGACGATGCCGTGGGCACGCAGGTATTCCGGCACGCTGACGGCCGAGCGCCAGTTAGAAGGCGTGGCACACATGTCGCGGACGATCATGCCACGCATAGCCGGAGCGCCCGCAGGGCGCACGGCGTCGCCGGGGAAGGCCGACTGGACGTCGGTCTCGTCGATACCGTAGTTACCGATCTGCGGATAGGTCATGGTTACGATTTGGCCGGCATAACTCGGGTCGGTCATAACCTCAAAGTAGCCCTCGAGCGAGGTATTGAAGCAGACTTCGCCGGTCGCGGTGCCCTCGGCGCCGCATGCACGTCCATAAAAAATGGTCCCATCCTCAAGAAACAGGATGCAGGGACCGCAGGTGCCCTTGCTGGTTTTGTCCAGCATACGCTGGCAAAGCTCGCTGGGCGCGAAGGTGCGGGCGGCAGCGCCCGCGGTATGGTTGTTCGCCATAGTTCTCCTTCCCGGTCTCACAGGACCGGCTTAAAGGTGTGTAGTTAGGCCTCGAGGTATTCTAACCGCAAGCATCACTTATGGCGTTAATTTCATAGAATTGTTTACAAAATGATAATTATGACTCCCCATGCATAATGATTCACAACCGCCATCGGGTAGTCTTTTTGGGACGGGGCTATTTTAGCTGCCTCGGCTGCTAGCGCTAGCGTTTTGTCTGATTGACGGCCGGGGTAGCTAAAATAGCCCCGTCCCAAAAAGACTACCCAGAAAAATCTTCCCGCGTGGGCTTGTGGCTCACGCGGGATGATGGCCTCCTACTTTTTCTTGTCCTGTTCCAGCAGATCGGACGGTGAGCGATCGGGCTTGCCGCCGCGGAAAATCTCGCGACCATGCAGACGATGTTCCAGGTCACGTTCGGCCTTTTCCTCGTCAATCTTGGTCTGGCTCACCACCGGGTCCTCAATCAACGACGACACCGAGTTCACCTGCTTCTGAATGCGCTCGGCGATGGTGTCATCCATACTCACGATGCGCATCTTCCAGTCGATACTCGTGGCGTTGGATGAGCTCTTGGTCCACACGAACGTCAGAATGGCGCTCTGGTGGCCCTGGGCGGGAAACATGCCAAAGAAGGAATCGTGCTGAATGTTGCTATCTTCGTCGATATAGGCGTGCACGTTATACACCACGCGGTCAATCTTATCGTTGAGCAGCGCGTTGGTCGCAAGTGCCGCGGCCTGAATCTGCCCGTTGGACAGCAGTTCGAGCTCGTTGGCAGACGATGTGTCCAACACCGTTACCTCGACCGTGCCCGTACGCTCATCGGCCTCGTCGACGGAAAAGTCGAGCGGAAACTGCGTAAAGCCGTTGCCCCACTCAAGGCCGCCCTTCAGCGCCGTCGAAACGGTATCGACCGAAACGCTCTCGGACAGATTGGCGGTATTCAGACGGCGCATCACGCCGTAGCCGATCTGCATGCCCACGATCAGCACCAAAATACCGATGACCACGGCCATCGCGGTCTTCGTAATGGTATGGCTCACCTGCGAGCCCGAAGGATCGTCCTCGGACAGCGGGTCGATATGTTTTGCCTGGCTCGCGCGGTCCTCGCTGCGCAGCTGCGCTAGCGCCGCTTTGTCACCGCGCTTGGCCGCAGCCTCCTTCTCGCGCATGCGCTCGGTACGCTTTTTGGCAAGCGTAGGATCCAAGACGCCGGATGCATCGATTTCGGAGAATAACTCCGTCACCTCTTCCGGAGTCAAAGGGTTCTTGTCAGCCATAAACTTCCTGCCATATCAATCAGTCGAGCTCGTGCGCACGCGCACCTTCGAACTGCATTCGATAGTAACGGGCATAGGTGCCGCCACGGGCGAGAAGCTCCTCGTGCGTGCCACGTTCCACAACGCGACCATGCTCAACGGTCGCAATCTCGTCAGCATGCTTAATGGTCGAGAGGCGGTGGGCGATGATAATCGTGGTGCGGCCGCGCGCCAGCTCTTCGAGTGACTCCTGCACCGCCTCCTCGCTCTCGTTATCCAAAGCACTCGTCGCCTCGTCCAAGATCAGGATCTTGGGGTTCTTGAGAAACACGCGCGCGATGGCGACGCGCTGCTTCTGTCCGCCCGAAAGACGGCTGCCGCGCTCGCCCACGACCGTGTCATAGCCCTGCGGCAGCGACTCGATAAAGGCATCGATGTTGGCGCGACGGGCGGCTTCGGCAATCTCTTCTGCCGTGGCGCCCGGTTTGCCGTAGGCGATATTCTCGCCAATCGTTCCATCGAACAGATACACGTCTTGCTGCACCAGGCCGATGGCACGACGCAGACTCTGCTGCGTCACATCGCGCACGTCCTGACCGTCGATGCTAATGGAACCGGCGGCAACGTCGTAAAAGCGCGGCAGCAACGAACAGGTCGTCGACTTGCCACCGCCCGAGGGACCAACCAAAGCGATAGTCTGACCAGGCTTGATGAACAGATCCATATGGTCGATAACGGGGCGCTCGTCGGCATTGCCCTCGCCCAGCTCAACATCCTCGTAGTTAAAGCACACGTCGTGATACTCCACGGCGCCGGCGGTCACCTGCAGATCCGTAGCGCCCGGCTTGTCCTGGATATCCGGCGCGCTCGAGAGCACCTCGTCCATACGCTTAAAGCCGGCGATAGCCTTCTGATACATCTCGGCGGAATTGACAAGCGTCTCGAGCGGCGTGCAGAACAACGAAATGTAGAGCGCAAACGTCGCCATATCGACTGCTTGCAGCTCGCCCTGAGCAACCAGCCAACCGCCGAGCAGCACCACGATCACGTACAGCACGCCCGAGAGCAGGCCATACGTCGCGGTATAGACGCCCATGGCGTGGTACATGTTCTCTTTGGACGAAAGGTAGCGATCGTTAGAGGCACGGAACTTGGCGCGCTCGGTCTCCTCGTTGGCAAAGCTCTTGACTACGCGCATGCCCGCCAGCGAATCCTGCAGCTGCGCATTGATGCCGCTGATCTTTTTGCGGTTGTCGCTAAAGACCTCGCGCATACGCATGTTCTGCCAAAACATGATGACCGCAAACACCGCCGTCACCACGGCCATGGCAAGCGCCAACACTGGGGCGATGGTAAAGAGGATCACAAACGAGCCAATGATCTCGATGCCGCAGATGATGATCCACTCGGGCACGTGATGCGCCGCCTCGCAGATATCGAACAGGTCGTTGACCACGCGGCTCATCATGTCGCCCGAGCTGTTGCGGTCGAAGTACGCAAAGCTAAAGCGCTCATACTGGTCAAACAGGTCCTCGCGCATCTTGGACTCCATGCGCGCGCCCATCACGTGACCCCAATAGCTCACAAAGTAGCGGCAGGCACAGCGGACGGCATACATCAGCACCAAGCCCACCGCGATCATACCGAGCGCCTGCATAATGGCAGCCTGACCCTGGGTAAACAGCCCACCGGTCAGATTGCGCAGAATAATAGGAAACGCCAGGTCAATGGCGGCAAGCACCAGGGCGCAAACCGTATCGGCAACAAGAAGCCCCATCTGGGGCCTGTAATACGACAAAAAACGCTTCAGCATAATCACCTTACGCGGTTTTACCAAACCGCGTTTCGTCTCGACGCTGCAAGTGCCCCATTTGGACAATCTGGCCTTCAATCGTCGGTCGCGTATATCCATACGCTTCCCTCCTCTTTTAGGCCACCTCGTCTCAAATGGAGCACTTTCGCTGACTTACACAAACCAGCGAGGTCATAACCCCGCCTCAACAAAGTAACCGCTCGCTACAGTTCGGCTCCACCAAGGCGATGCGCGATGCTATCGCAGGCGAGTGCGCCCACGACGGTCTTGGCGTCTTCGATCTTACCGTCGAGTACGGCGTCGATCAGCTCGTGCAGCGGCACCAGGTCCACGTTGACAAACTCGTCATCGTCGGGATTAGGCGCGTCGAACTCGAGCTTGGTGGCCAGGTAGATGTGAATGATCTCGTCGCAGAAGCCGCAGGTCGTGACAATCGACGTCAAAAAGCGAATGCGACCGGCCCTAAAGCCCGTCTCCTCGTGCAGTTCGCGCTTGGCGCAATCGAGCGGATCCTCGCCCGGGTCGAGCTTGCCGGCGGGAATCTCGACCGTCACGCGGTCGATGGCGGTGCGGTACTGACGCACCAGCACAATCTTGCCGCTCTCGGTCAGCGCCACAACGGCCGCCGCACCCGGATGGCGAATGATGTCGCGGGCGCTGCGGTGGCCGTTGGGCAGCTCAACCTCAAGACGGTGGACGTCGAGGATCTTGCCCTTCCAGGCGCACTCCTCCGAAAGAATCTTCTCGTGTAGCTCGGCATCGTGCGGGTCGTCATCGCCCAGCACCAGCACCGGCTCGTCAGCAACCTCGCCGCCAGGCTCGCCCTCGGCGTGCCCATACACGCGGCTGTCCTCCTCGACGATCTGCGCGTCCACGAGCTCTTCGTTCTTATCGTCCATCCGTCTCATTCCTCTCGGACTTTAGGCATCCCAGGCGTCGCGGCCGCGCAGCGCGCGCAGGCCAATGTCATGACGCAGGGTCTTACCCTCAAAATCGATCTTCTCGCAGGCCTCGTAGGCAAGGTTGCGGGCATTCTCAAACGTGTCGCCCAGCGCGGTCACGGCGAGCACGCGGCCGCCGTTGGTCACGAGTCTGCCGTCCGCCACGGCGGTGCCGGCGTGGTACACCGTCACGTTCTCCATGGCCTCGGCATCCTCGATACCGGTGATGACCTTGCCCTTCTCGTAGCTGCCGGGGTAGCCCGCACTCGTCAGGACAACGGCCACGGCCCACTCGTCGCGCCAGTCGAGCTCAATCTGGTCGAGCTCGCAGTTGGCGCAGGCCAGCATGACCTCGACCAGGTCGTTCTTAAGGCGCGGCAGCACGACCTGCGTCTCGGGGTCGCCAAAGCGAGCATTGAACTCCAGCACCTTGGGGCCGGCGGGCGTGAGCATAAAGCCGCCGTACAGGCAGCCGCGGTAGTCAATGCCCTCGGCAGCAAGCTCGGCAACGGTCTGCTCCATGACCGCCACCATGGTGGCGTGCTCCTCGTCGGTCACGATGGGCACCGGGCTGTAGACGCCCATGCCGCCGGTGTTGGGGCCCTTGTCGCCCTCGAGCGCGCGCTTGTGGTCCTGCGAGGTGGCCATGGGGCGCACGGTCTTGCCGTCGGTAAAGGCAAGCAGCGAGCACTCGGGGCCGGTCAGCATCTCCTCGATGACCACGGTGTTGCCGGCATCGCCAAAGGTGCCGCCAAAGCACTCTCGCACGGCCTCCTCGGCCTGCTCAAGTTCGGTCGCCACGATAACGCCCTTGCCCGCGGCAAGGCCGTCGGCCTTGACGACCAGCGGGGCGCCCTGCTCGCGCACGTAGGCGAGAGCCGAAGCCTCGTCGGTAAACGAGCCGTAGGCTGCCGTCGGGATACCGGCGCGCTCCATGAGCTGCTTGGAGAACAGCTTGGAGCCCTCCATCTGAGCGCCCTCGGCACCCGGGCCAAAGCACGGAATACCCGCCGCACGCACGGCGTCGGCCACGCCCGCCACGAGCGGAGCCTCGGGGCCAATTACCACGAGTCCGCATCCGTGGCTCTGAGCAAACGCCGCCACGGCCGCAGGATCGCAGTCGTCGAGAACAACGTTCTCGCCGCAGCTCGCGGTGCCGCCGTTACCCGGCGCAATGTAGAGCTTGCCGGCGCGCGGTGATGCTGCGAGCTTTGCTGCCAAAGCATGCTCGCGGCCGCCGCTGCCCAACAACAGGATGTCGATGGTTTGAGTGTCCGCCTTCAAGGGTGCCTCCTCTATGGATGAATGGCCCGCTCCGCGCGAGCCCTTTGCAAGCAAATATACCCCTCGGCCGCCCACTTGGGCTGCAAAGGGGTATATCGCAATAACCAAATGGTCCCGATTACTTCCAGAATCGGTTGATGATCTGCTCGCGACCAGCGCCAACGCCAATAAACGTCACGCGGGTGTGTGCCAGATCCTCGATAAACGCCACGTAGTCCTGGGCCTCCTGCGGCAGCTCGTCAAAGCTGCGGCAGCCGGTGATGTCGCACTTCCAGCCAGGGAGCTCCTCGTAGATGGGCTTGGCATTCTCAAAACGCACCTGATGCTCGGGCACGCTCGTATAGCGCTCGCCATCGACGTCGTAGGCGACGCACACCCTGATGGTGTCGAAGGCCGAAAGCACGTCGAGCTTGGTCAGGGCGATATCGGTGAGGCCGTTGACGCGCGAGGCGTAGCTGGCGATGGGGCCGTCGAACCAGCCGCAGCGACGACGGCGACCGGTGGTCACGCCGTATTCATAGCCCTCCTCGGTCAGCGTGTGACCGGCCTCGGACTCATAGGAAAGCTCGGTGGGCATGGGGCCCGAACCGACGCGGGTGATATAGGCCTTCATGACGCCCAGCACGCGGTCGACATTCTTCATGCCCACGCCGGAGCCGGTGATGGCGCCGCCGGCGGTGCAGTTGGAAGACGTCACGTACGGATAGGTGCCGTGGTCGATGTCGAGCAGCGTCGCCTGGGCGCCCTCAAACAGCAGGTCCTTACCCTCATCGATCATGTTGTTGAGCAGCAGGCTCGTCTCGGTGATGTAGGGACGCAGGCGCTCGGCCATGGGCAGGTACTCGTCACAAATCTGGTCCACGGTGTAGGTGGGCAGGTTGTAGATGAGCTCGAGCTCGGGGTTCACGCGGGCGAGAGCGGTCTCCAGCTTGTCGCGGAACAGCGCCTCGTCCAGCATGTCCTGCATGCGCAGGCCAATGCGGGCCATCTTGTCCTGATAGCACGGACCGATGCCGCGCTTGGTGGTACCGATGTTCTTCTTGCCGAGCTTCTGCTCAAAGGCGCCATCCAGATCGATGTGGTACGGCATGATGACATGCGCGTTGCCGCTGATCTTGAGGTTCTTGGTGGTGATGCCATCGGCCTCGAACATGTCAATCTCCTCAAGGACAACCTTGGGGTTAACGACGCAGCCGTTACCGATTACCGACACGTGGTCGGAATACATGATGCCGGAGGGCACCTGGTGCAGGCCGTACTTCTTGCCGTTGACGACGATGGTGTGGCCGGCGTTGTTGCCGCCCGAGTAGCGCACGACGGCATCGAAGTCGCCGGCGACCAGGTCGCAAATCTTACCCTTGCCCTCATCGCCCCACTGGGCACCGACCAAAACGGTTGACGGCATGTTTACTCCTTACATTCATGGACTGTCTACGCGCCGCGTCGGCACGCAGAAGCACAAAACATTCCCAGTATACCCGTGCAACGGGCGCCTGTCCTACTCCTCGGCATGTGCCCCATCAAGCTCATAGAACTTGGTGGATGCCGGCAGGAACATCAGGTCGACGTCGCCGATCGGGCCCGAACGGTTCTTGGCCACGACGATACGCGTAACGCCCTCGTCGGGTCGATCGTCGCGTGAGGCTTCGGCCTCGTCGGCGGAGCGGTCCAAGAACATAACGATATCGGCGTCTTGCTCGATGGAGCCCGATTCACGAAGGTCGGAAAGCTGCGGGCGCTTGCCGGTACGGGATTCGACCTGACGCGAGAGCTGCGACAGCGCGATGAGCGGGATCTTGAGCTCCTTGGCCATGATCTTCAGACCACGCGACATCTCGGAGACCTCGACGGTACGGCTCTCGGAGCGACGTCCCGGCGGAGGACTCACCAGCTGCAGGTAGTCCAGGATGATGATGGCCTTCTCCTTGTTGTGGAGCATGCGGCGGCTCTTGGCGCGAATCTCGGTCACTGTGGTGCCGGGCGTATCGTCAATCAGAATATCGAGCTTAGACAAGGTCTGCGTGGCCTCGTTGATATTGGCCCACTGCTCGGGGCTAATGCGGCCCATGCGAAAGTCACTGATCGAGATCATGGCGTAGGCGCAGATCAGACGCTGGGCAATTTCCTTGCCCGACATCTCCAGCGAGAAGAAGCCGACGGTATAACCAGCGGCGGCAGCGTTGAGCGCCAGATTCAGGGCGAACGACGTCTTACCTACAGCAGGACGGGCACCGATAATGATGAGCTGACCCTCGCGAAAACCCATGAGCATGCGGTCGAGCGACGGGAAGCCCGTGGGCACGCCCGCAGCCTGGCCACCGGCCTGGCACACTTCCTCGGCCTCGTTATAGGCCTCGACCATAAACTCGGTCAACGTCTTGTAGCTCGACTTGACCTCGCGCGCCGTGACCTTGAGCAGCTTGCTCTCGGCCAGCTCCACGACCTCCTTGGTGTCGGTAGGGGCGTTATAGGCCAGCGCGTTGATCTCGTTGGTGGCGCCGATCAGCTCGCGCAGCATCGAGTCGCGACGGACGATGGCGGCATGGTGCTGCCAGTTCACGAGCGACAGAGTCTGGCCCATCAGCTCCAAAATGTAGGCCTCGCCGCCCACGGCATCGAGCTTGTTGATGCTTCGCAGGTAATCGATCAGCGAGATGGAGTCGATGGGAATGCGGCTGTTGTACATATCGACCATCGCGGTATAGATGGTCTTATGAATGGGCCGGTAGAAGTCATCGGGCTGCAGCTCGACCTGGGCCTCCTCGACCACCTCGGGCGATAGCAGCATGGCGGCCAGTACATTGGCCTCTGCATCTTGGTTTTGGGGAAGACCCAACTTTGAGCCGCGGTCCTCAACCGTCAGCCCGGTCTCCCTTTCGTCATATGCCATGAGCATCCTCATTCATATCGCTTGCGAGCATCCATAGTATCAGCCACGGTCCCAAAACGCGCCACGCGCCGCTAATCATCACCGAACGAAACGGATGAACGGTCCCGTATATAGGACTTCGACGCAACGTTCACCATGACACTCACTCAGCGCAAAAAACAAAAGGGCGCCCCGGTTTCCCAGAGCGCCCTTCTTAGAACAAGATTGTTGCGTTGCAGCAAATGCTACTCGGCAGCAGCCTCAGTCTCGACCTCGGCGGTCTCGGCCTCGGCGACCTCAGCGGCCTCCTCGACCTCAGCCTCGGCAGCGAGCTCCTCGGCGGTAACGCCGACGAGAACGACAACCTCGGCCTTGATCTCGCGGTACAGCGAGATGGCAACGGTGTGGGCACCGGCAACCTTGATGGGCTTACCGAGCTCGACGCGCTTGCGGTCGATGTCCATACCGAGCTGAGCCTTGATGGCGTCAGCGATCATAGCGGCGGTAACGGAGCCAAAGAGGATACCCTCGTCGCCGACCTTGACGTCAACGGTGACCTGCTTGCCCTCGAGGGCAGCCTTGGTCTCGTTGGCGGTAGCCAGACGGACGGCCTCGCGCTTAGCGATGTTGTTGCGACGCTCGTCGAGCTGCTTGAGGTTGCCCTTGGTAGCGGCAACAGCGAGCTTCTTGGGGAACAGGAAGTTCTCAGCGTAACCCTGGGCGACCTCTACGACGTCACCCTCGCCGCCCTTGCCCTTGATCTCATCGAGAAGAATAACCTTCATGATGCGTCTCCCTTCTTAGCCGCGGTCGCGGTTGCCACGAGAGGAAACCACGGGGACGGTGTACGGCAGGAGAGCCATCTCGCGGGCGCGCTTGATGGCGTTGGCGATGTCATGCTGATGCTGCGTGCAAGCGCCAGTGACGCGACGGGGCTTGATCTTGCCACGGTCGGTCATGTACTTACGGAGAAGCTGAGTGTCCTTATAGTCGATGAACTCAGTGTTCTCCTTGCAGAACTGGCAGTACTTACGACGCGGCTGACGTGCAGAAAAATCATTAGCCATGTCAAAATACCTTTCGTTTGGCAACTTCGGCGAACCGAAGCCGCCTCTCACTCAAAAATAGGTGAACAACCCTTAGAACGGGATGTCCTCATCGTAGACGTCGACCGCGGGCGGCGTAGCCACCGGTGCGGCAGGACGTGCTGTGGGCACAGGAGCTGCGGGGGCGTAACCGCCCTGATCGTAGCCACCCTGGCCACCACGGGAGCTCATAAACTCGATCTCATCGACGATGACCTCAAGCTTGCTCCGGCGCTGGCCGTCGCGCTCCCAAGAGCTGTAGCGCAGCTTGCCCTCGATCGCGACCTTGTTTCCCTTTGCCAGGAAACGGCTCACGGCCTCGGCGCGGGTGCCGAACATAGTGCAGTCGACAAAGTTGGGATAGTCCTCCCACTCGCCAGTCTGCGCGTTGCGGCGACGATCGTTCACAGCGACGCCAAAGGACAGAACCTGGGTTCCGCCGGCGGTGGCGCGCAGCTCGGGATCGCGGGTGAGGTTACCGGTGATGTTCACTCGATTGATGCTCATAACTCACTACTTCCTCTTGGGGCACAAGCCCAGTCCAAAACGACAGTCTTACTCCTGGTCGTCGCGACGGACGATCATGTGGCGGACCACAGCGTCGGTGATGCGCAGAACGCGATCAAGCTCGGCGATCTGGGTAGGATCTGCGTGGAAGTTGATGAGGGTGTAGTCACCATCGGTGAGGTCGTTGATCTCGTAGGCGAGCTTGCGCTTGCCCCACTCGTCAACGGAGTCGACCTTGCCAGCGCCCTCAGCGATCGTGGTATCGATACGCTTCATAACAGCGAGACGAGTCTCGGGGTCGAGCGACGGGTCAACAAAGAACAGCAGTTCATAAGCCTTCATATTGTCACCTCCTCTGGGCAAATGTGGCTTCAGGTCGTGAAGGTGCGCCTGAAGCAGGAAAAGACTTGGTAATAATATCTTTCAACCTCCTAGGCTGCAAGAATATGCAGCTACAACCTCATGACCTCCACATATGCCCATACTCGCACGACGTTTCATGCACATTCCAACCAAATGCTGACCAAAAGCTTGACGGATCTGTGGACAAGATACGGCGCCGTGGGGACAAGTCGCACCAAGCCGCAGGTCAACGGGCACAACGCTGTGGTCGCGAAATGCATACCAGTGGTCCACAACGCCAACCAAAGATTTTTAAATTCATTGCCAAGTCGCTTATGAATACCCTTTTTTGAACAATTGAGGTGATCAACCACGCTGGTCGGAAGCCGTTTTTCGGAACCTCAAACCCCACTGCAGCGCCAAGCGCGGCCAAGCGTTTTAAAAAATGCCAACTTTTCTGTTTGCACTTTGCGATTCCTCGTGTATACTGACTTTCGCATTTAACGGAGAGTTGTCCGAGTGGCCGAAGGAGCACGATTGGAAATCGTGTAGGCGTCAAAAGCGTCTCCAGGGTTCAAATCCCTGACTCTCCGCCAGTTAATTCCAAAGCAGGCCTTCGAGCCTGCTTTGTTTTTACCCCACGCGGAGGGGTGGCAGAGTGGTTGAATGCGGCGGTCTCGAAAACCGTTTGGCCTGTATAAGGTCACGAGGGTTCGAATCCCTCCTCCTCCGCCATTTTGGTTGAGAAAGCTCCCAGCAATGGGAGCTTTTTTGTTATCGAAATACGTCTTGATCCCACGCTTCCCCAAACATGTACGTCACCCTCCAAAACCGACATTTTTCGGCATCTTTGAAGGCTGACGTACACGTTTGGATTGAGCTCATGGGAGTGGCACTATTCGGAAGGTACCTCTTCGTCTCGCATGCCTTTCCAGTTGCGGATAAGCGCCTTGCGTAGTTCGTTTTGCTCTCGCTGGTGCCCGGTGTCGGTACAGCGAGGCATGCCGAGTGCTTCGCGAATGTTGTTCATGGCGCGGTGAAAGGCGAGCTGGCTGCCGAACTGAGCCGAAGTGAGCGTAACGATTCGATATCCCATTTGGGAGAGAACGGCCTCTCGCTCCGCATCTGCTCCTTTGCGCTCGAACTCATCGTGAAAGCCGCCCTTATATTCGATACCGAGCTCCCTGCGCTTGTAGGTAACGAGCGCATCGATTTTGAGTGTTCGAGCTTTGGCGCAATGCCAGAGACGTTGAGGGATCTCGAGCGGTTTGTTGAGTTCGATACCTCGGATGCCAACGCCGCCTTCGCTTGTTGGGAGTGAGAGGGCGATTGCCGAAGCGGTCTCCATAGGCGAGGCAGAGCGATCGTAGATGTGCCTGAGCGCGAGCCGTGCACGTGTGGCACCGGGTTTGCCGGGATGCCGATCGAGCAGTTCGATTATTTCATCCTTGGAGGTGGTGGCTGGTTGCTCGGTATAAGGGTCGGCGGGATTGAGCCTCATGCGATAATCGCCGCAAACTTCATAGCCATATTCGAGATATTCGATCCTATTCATCCACTCGGCAGCGAGCACGAAGGTGAAGGCTTCGTCGGTGATGAAGACTCCGGGCGTCAACTCGTTAATATGCTCGTAGGGAAGATTTTGTCCAAGCATGTGGCAAATGACGCCTTTGGTGCGAATTCGCTCGAATTCGAATACAACCGAGATATCGATAGTCTTGAGCATATCGGACGGAATGCCGCAGTCGGTAAGGGCCTGTCGTATGCGCGCAACACGTTGCTGGGTGGAAATGCCTTGTGCGCCTATCTGGTAGTCGTGCCGCGCAAGAGACTGAACCAAATTCTGGGGTGCATGATGGACAAGCCATGCGGTTTTATGCGAAATGAGAACAGGGGTGTCCATTGAGGGCCTCTCGCTCTGAGCCGGTATCCAACTCTTATGTCCGTTGAAGTGGGGAAATATACCGGATGTGAGTAAATCAACTCATTCATGCTGTGGGCCCAATCCAAACATGTACGTCAGCCTCCAAAGATGCCGAAAAATGTCGTTTTTGGAGGGTGACGTACATGTTTTGGACCCCTGACATTCCAGCAATGCCACGCCCGCGCCCAGTCCCTACCGTTTGCCGAGCAATAAGGTCTCAATCGCCGTCAACCATGTACTATGTACGGGCATTGTTCAAACCTACAACTCAAAGGACCCATCTTGCCCGTCGCCGCCGCTATGACCATTACTTCACATGCTTCGGATGCCATGGTCGCTATCCCATTTTGGCTCGAGATGTTCGCCGTTGTCGCGGCATCGATCTCGGGCGTGCTGGTCGCGCGCGAGCACAAGCTCGATCTGGTGGGCGCCGTCGCGCTCGCGGTGGTCTGCGGTCTGGGCGGCGGTCTCTTGCGCGATATGACGCTCCAGGTCGGCAACGTGTATATCCTCAACCAACCAATGGCGTTACCGCTCTCCATCGCCACGGCGGCCATCATCTATATCTTCCCGGCAATCGTCGATAAGCCCGACAAGCTCATTCCCCTGCTCGACATCATCTCGGTCGGCATTTATGCGGCCACCGGCGCGGACAAGGCGCTGGTCTACGGCTTTGCGCCCGCCGTATGCATCATGATGGGCTTCTTCACCGCAGTGGGCGGCGGCATGCTGCGCGACGGCTTTATGGGCGTGGTGCCGGGCATTTTCCAACGCACTAACTTTTATGCCATCGCGGCCATCGCCGGATCGGCAAGTTATGTAAGCCTCGTCATGAGCGGGCTCATGAGCAATGTCGCGGCGCTGGTCGTATGCGTCATCGTGACCATGGGGCTGCGTTGGCTATCGCTGCGCTTTGACATCAAAAGCCCCACCGAAGACGACATCGCACGCTTTTTGCACCGTAAAAAGTAGGTAGCACGGCCCAGACCTTCGAAATGCAACCGGCAGGTTCTTTTAGAGCGCTTGCGCATTGGGTACCCTGTTAGATACCTGTCGAGTATCTAACGAAGGATTCACTATGCCTTACAACCAAGTACCGTCAACCCGGCGCCGCAAAGCGCGGAGTCACATCGCTATTCTATTCGCGCTGATTGCGCTCGCGCTCACCGCACTCCCCGCGGCATCGTTCGCCAGCACCGACACCGCGGGAAACGTGCTCGCGACCGAAGTTGACTCAACTCCGTCGGGTGTCGAAGGCGACCTGTACTGGGCCGGCCAAAGCCTCAACCTAGACGACGCCTCCATCGGCCGCGATATTATCGCGGCGGGCGAGAGCCTGTCGATTCGCGACTGCACCGTAGGCGGCGCCGTTCGCCTGGCGGCGCGTACCATCGATATCGCCAAAACCGCAATCGATGGCAGCGTGACGGTAGCCGGCCAGCACGTCGTGCTTAACATCGGTAGCACTGCCAACTGTTTTTACGCGGCGGGCGAGACGGTCGCCCTGCGTGGCTCTGCCAAATCGGCGGCGCTCGCCGGCGACACCGTTACCATTGACGGCACCGTCGATGGCGATGTTGAGGTCTGGGCCGACAAGCTCATCCTGGGCAAAAACGCCCGCATCACCGGCACGGTGAACGCCCACGTCTCACAGGATCCCGAGCGGGCAGAGGGCGCTCAGGTCGGGGCTCTCAAGATCGACCGAGCCGAAAACGAGGACACCTCTACGGTCAACGACATTATCGGCGGCATCGTTGCCGCGGCGCTTTCTACCTGCTTTGTCGCCATCCTGCTTGAGCTTGTCTTTCCGCGCGCAACCGCCAGCGCCGCCGGCATGCTGCATCAGCGTCCCACGCCGCTGTGGGTAAGCGGTCTTCTGGGCACGGTCGCCGTCGTTCCCGCCGTCCTGTTGCTCATCATCTCGATTGCAGGCCTGTCGCTCGCCGGCGCCCTCATGTGCGGCATCATCGGCATCACCCTGGTCTCGGCGGCATTTACGGGCACCGCGGTCGCACGCATGGTCGGACACAATCAGAACCGCTACGCCATGGCCGCCGTGGGCGGTATCGTCGCGGGCGCACTCACGGCACTTCCTCTTATGGGCAACTTTGTCAGCGGTGTAGCCTTTGTCTTTATGCTCGGCTACGTCATCCAAATCATCTGGCGCAACGCCCCACCTCAAGCCGCAACAGAACACCAGCACCCCAGGCCTTCCCACCGCCTAACCACCAACCACCACAAAGGGGACAGGCACCTTTGTGGTGGTGCAGGCCGTCTCAATCCCCGTGTACTAAAAAGGGCGCCGACCATTGCGGTCGACGCCCTTTCTCGTTAAAGCTATAAAGCCCAGCGCTTATTTGTTGACCTGACCGGCGCGGACGGCAGCCTTCTTGCGGTCGGTGGCGTTGAGCAGACGCTTGCGCAGGCGGATGTTCTTGGGAGTGATCTCGACCAGCTCGTCGTCGGCGATGTACTCCAGCGCCTCCTCCAGCGAGAAGGTGCGGGGCGGCACCAGCTGGACGGAGATATCGGAAGTCGAAGAACGCTGGTTGCCCAGGTTCTTGGTACGGGCGATATTGACGACCATGTCGCCAGCCTTGCTGCGCTCGCCCACGATCATGCCCTCGTAGCACTCGGTACCCGGCTCAACGAAGAGCTGGCCGCGCTCCTGCAGCGTACCCAGAGCATAGGCAACGGCCTTCTCGGTGGTCATGGAGATCATGGCACCGTTCTGACGGTTGCCGATCTCGCCGGCGTAGGGACCGTATTCCAGGAAGGTGTGGTAGAACACGCCCTCGCCGTGGGTGACGTTCATGATGCGGTTCTTAAGGCCCATGATGCCACGCGTCGGGATCTTGAACTCGAGATGCGTCACGATGCCCGAGGTATCCATGCTCGTCATGATGCCACCGGAGGTGCCGAAGACCTCAACGACCTTGCCCGAGTACTCGTCCGGGCACTCGACGACGGCCTGCTCGACAGGCTCCATCTTGTTGCCGTTCTCGTCCTTCTTAAACAGAACGCGGGGACGGCCGACCTGGAACTCAAAGCCCTCGCGGCGCATGGACTCCATCAGAACGGACAGATGCAGGATGCCGCGGCCCGAGACCTCGACGCCGCTCTTGTCCTCGAGCTCCTCGATCTTCATGGTCACGTTGTTCTCGGCCTCGTTGAACAGGCGCTCCTTGAGCTGACGGGCGCCCACGATGTCGCCGTCGCGGCCGACGAGCGGAGAGGTCGAAGCCTCAAAGACGATGGACAGGGTCGGCGGGTCGATCTCGATGGGCTCGAGCTCAACGGGGTTCTCGGGGTCGGTGTAGACATCGCCGATATCGGTGCGGTCGATGCCCACGACAGCGGCGATGTCGCCGGCGCCGACTTCTTGGCACTCGGTACGGCCCAGGTAGTCGAAGGTAAAGAGCTGCTTGACGGTAGCGGTGGCGCTGGAGCCGTCATTCTTAACAACCAAGATCTGATCGCCCTGGTGGATGGTGCCGGAGTACACGCGACCGATGCCGATACGGCCGACGAAGTTGGAGTGGTCGATGGTCACGCACTGCATGGCGAGCGGGGCGGTCTCGTCAACCTCGGGCGCGGGCATGTCGTCGATGATCATGTCGAGCAGCGGGTACATGTCCATGTTGCCGTCGTTGGGGTCAAGACGGGCAAAGCCATTCATGGCGCTAGCGTAGACCACGTGCTCCATGGCAAACTCGAGCTGGTCGTCGGTGGCGCCCAGGTCGGCCATAAGGTCGAGGCAGTCGTTGTAGGCCTTCTCGGGGTTAGCACCCGGACGGTCGATCTTGTTGATGACGATCATGATCTTAAGGCCGGTGTCGATAGCGTGACGCAGCACGAAGCGGGTCTGGGGCATGGGACCCTCAAAAGCGTCGACCAGCAGCAGGGCGCCGTCGGCCATACGCAGCACGCGCTCGACCTCGCCGCCGAAGTCGGCGTGGCCCGGGGTGTCGATGACGTTGATCTTAACGTCCTTGTACTCGATAGAGATGTTCTTGGCGAGAATCGTAATGCCGCGCTCGCGCTCCTGGTCGTTAGAATCCAGGACGCGGTCCTCGACCTGCTGGTTAGCACGGAAGGCGTCCGTGGCACGCAGGAGTTTGTCGACCATCGTCGTCTTGCCGTGGTCGACGTGGGCGATGATGGCGATGTTCCTCAGATTGTCTACGCGCATGTAGTTCCCCTATCTTCTATCCATATACAAACGGCACGCGTATGCGGCCCGCCCAGCGATACAACGCTCAGCGGGAATATTGAGCCTTTTACCGAAAACTCGTTTATTTTAGCGATTTTAGATAAGAGGGGTTTCCTCACCTGCAGGTTCAGGGTCGCTCCACATAAAACCATCGCCGGCACCCATGCCCTCATACAGCACGTATGCCGAAAAACCGCTCTCGAGCGTGGTTTCGAAGAAGCTCACGAGCAGGGCGTCGTGATAGCCGCCGTCAATCTCGACGCAGCCGGTATAGCCGATAGCATAGCGGGCGATACGGCCCAGGCCCTCGTCCTTAAGACCCATCTTGTGCTCGGAGATAAAGTTGGTGGCAGCCTCCAGGCATGCCTCCTCGCCATCCTCGTCGAGCGCGGCAAGATAACGGTTGGAAGTGGCGTCCTCAATTGCCACAACCACGCCAGGGTTTTCGCCCGCGGCCAGGTCGTCCAAGAAGGCGCCAATCAGATCGCACACCATGGCGTCGAGCTCGGCGGAGACGTTACCGGCGTCCTGCATATCCTGTGCCATCTTTAGACCTTCCCATCGAGTCCGGAGTCGTTACAGTTCCTGTGCCTCGGCGGCGATCTTGGCGGCAGCGTCGCGGGCGCGCATCATATCCATCGCGCGCTTGTCGAGCACCTTGATCTGACTGGTCAGCATCACCGCGTCGACCACGCCCCAGATCACCAGGCCCGTAGAGATCGAAAACCCAAGCGCACCAACTGTACCACGAAGGCGCGAGCAGATTGCCGCGACAAGGGCGGAGATGACGACCATCTTGATAAACGAGCCGCGGCGCTCGCGAAGCGTGCGGGCCTGCGTCACATAGGCAATGCGAGCCGCCTCAAAAGCCTCTGAGCGCATCTGGGCTTCACGCGCGATGGCGGCCGCCTCGGCCGACCTGCCGCCGGCCATCAGCGAACGCTCCGCAACCTGGACGCCCCGCATTTAGAAGTCATCGGGGGAGAGCGTATGGACGAACTCGTCGAACTTCTCGAACTCCCGCTCGTCGTCGACTTCCTCGGCGTGGGTAGAAAGAGTGCCCAGGCGATTCATGATGTCGTCCTCCACAAACATGGGAGCATTGCTGCGCACGGCAAGGGCAATGGCATCACTGGGGCGGGCGTCGATCTTACGCTCCTCGCCATCGGCCAGCACGACGATCGTCGCGTAAAACACCGGCGGCTCGGCGCGGACGATCTCGATGCGCTCGAGTTTGGCGCCCAGGGCGCCAACAGTATCGAGCAGCAGGTCATGGGTAATCGGGCGCTCGGCGCGGCCGCTATCGATGCCGCGGCTGATGGCAGCAGCTTCAAACGAACCAGTCTGAATGGAAAGGGAACGCAGCGGCGCGGGCGAGTCCGATTTGCTGCAGCGCTCGCGAAGCACGATAAGCGATGGCACGGGACCGGCGGCCATGACGATGGTCTCTATGTCGACACGAACCATGGAACACCTCCGGTACGTAGCGATTAACACACGGCATCTTCGCCGCATTGAATAGCTATACTACCCAATCTTTCGCACAGCACACAAAATTAAAGTAGTTAATTAGGGACGGGGCTTTTTTGACTACTTTCAGTAGGTAAGAAAAGAGCCCCGAGGCAATTGCCCCGAGGCTCTTCACAGTTTTGATGGTGGACCTGACAAGATTCGAACTTGTGACCTCCCGGTTATCAGCCGGACGCTCTAACCAACTGAGCTACAGGTCCATCATGGTGGAGGTTAGGGGGATCGAACCCCTGACCTCAGGCTTGCAAAGCCCGCGCTCTCCCAGCTGAGCTAAACCCCCACGGAGACAGTAATAAACACCCCAGCGGCGACTCGGCTCTCGCTGGGGTGTTTATTGCGAAAGAAAGTGGTGGACCTGACAAGATTCGAACTTGTGACCTCCCGGTTATCAGCCGGACGCTCTAACCAACTGAGCTACAGGTCCATCGCGGGGATTAATATAGCCCAGAGGTCGGTGGCGCGTCAACAACTTTTTTTTCAAATTTGTTTTGAAAAATGAGGCGGTACACGAATGAGCCAATACTCCAAGCTATAAAGACGCAGGTAACAGCCGTGATGTAGCCTGAGGCATCCAGAAACAAATCGAGCTTGTCGAAGTGACGACCAGGCACATACAGCTTGTGATACTGGTCGGCAAACGACGCCGCCGCGCAGGCCAGGATAGTCAGGGCGTACATGAGCCACGTTCTCCATATACGAATGTGGCCTCGACGGCTGCGACGGTGCGCCCATCCAGACATCCAGGCGAGCACGTTGAGGGCTATCACTCCGCCCAAAATGGCAAATTCGACCACGTGCGCCTGCTGGCGAACGGATAGACCATGGTTAGAGAACTTCACAGAAAGCAGCAGGATGTGAGCGGCCGTCCATTTGATTGGATCGTCCTCGAAGGCCGGAATCAGCCCAGCCTGCACCAAATAGGCCCCATGTTCGGCAAGCGAGCCCGCGCCGGAGGACAGGGCGGATGTGTCTGCGACCGACTGCTCTGTAAGGTAGTAGACGGTCATCGCCCCGAAAACAAGCAGGCCGAGGCACAAGATACGCGCGATCCAGCGGAGCGCAGATGCGCCGCGGCGAGGCTGAGGCTCGGCGAGCTGCTGAGACGTCTTGCGTGTGGGGCGCTCGGGTTTTGCCGGAGACGGGTCATAGGTGTCAGGATCGTAGGCCGACGGATATGGCTGCTGACCACGCTGCCCATATGCTGCCTGATCTGCAGGAAGATTCTGCCGAGATGTGGGCGGGCGACGCATTTGCACCGTTGGAGCATCCTGCATGATGCGGTGTTGTGGAGCCGTGCTGCCTGGCGATGCAACCTGGCCGTCCTGAACATTAGGAGACTCGTAGGGGCTCGGCTGCGGAGTCGCTGCTTGAGGGCTGGTGTATGGATCAGGCTGCAGCCCCGCAGGCCAAGAATCTGCGTAGGGGTTATTCACCACCGTCTTGTCGGCAGACGGGTAATCGCCAGATGGCGCATTTTCGTTTTGAAACGGGTAATCGTTGTTGGGCATGTTGACCCCCTTCCAAACGCCATCATTTTCCTACGGTTTTATTCCAAGCGCGGAAACTCAACGGAATGGGCATGAGGAGAAATGCGCGCAACACGCGATCCCACTTTATAAAGGTTCGATTACAGGGCCCTCTCCACACCCTGCAGTAAACCCCTTAAAAGAAAGAATTGACGATTTCTTTCTTTTAAGGGACTCCTGTTTGACCCATCTGAAAGAGGGGCACGTTTCTTTTTTCCGTTACCCAATGCCCAAAAGCTCGGCACCCACATCCGTCAACTTATAAATAGGAGGTCGCTGTGAGACCCTAGACATTAACTCCAGCCTCTCAAGCTCTTTCGCGCAGTTTCGAGCCGTCGGCAGTGATACATCCAGGTATTCTCGCAGCCCATCGAGCCTGATTTCCCCAAAAATGCTGTAAAGATGAATCTGCGCCGCGTAACAAAGCGCCTCGAGCTGCCTCTTGCTGAACTCCCCTTCCAGATTATGCACGCACTCAAATAGGCCATCTAGAGCGCGCTTCTTCTCCTCAAGATTCGCGATGAGCCCATCTTGCGCGTCCGAAATCAAATCCAGAATAGCAATGACGAAGCTTGTTGCATCCGATCTGTTTAATGGGCGCTCGACCGCATCGAATGCGCGATAATACGTTGCCTTGTTTTCTGCAATCACGCGAGATAACGATAGAACGGTCGGCTGAGACAGCGGTCTGCTCAACTGCAAAGCAAGCAGATACCTGCCGGTTCTTCCATTGCCATCAAAGAAGGGGTGAATATAACCGAACAGAAAGTGACACAGTGCCGCAGCATACAGCTCGGGAATGTCCTCACGTTGAGAAAGGCCGAGCCACGCGCTCATCATCTCTTCGATTTTCTGAGGCGGGTAAACCCCTTTGTGGACTGTCTTCCCATGCTGATTGAGTATCTCGACCGGCCCGGACCGAAACAGACCATCCCCCGGTAGGTCTTCGGGGGATATCGCATCCGCAACTACCGAGTCGTATATCCGCCTGATGTCTTGCAGCGATTGGGGCATAGGTGGATTGTTGCTCAAATTAAGATACAACTGAGCAAACTCAACAAAGGGTGCATGAGCCGACTTGTCGTTGGCGGCGAGAGCCTCCTCAATCTGACGCCGGGTACTGTGCACACCCTCAATCTCATTGCTATACACAACCTCATCCATAATGAGGGAGCGAACGTAGGCACCCAAGGCAACGATAGGCAGGTCCCTCCAAAGGGCAGACACCCTTCTCTCCTTGCGAAGCACTTGTTCCGTGTTATAGAGCAGCTCATGGGGCACAGACAGAAACATCTCGCCCGATTCGAGCTCAATTCCAGTTCTATAGGTCGATTCGCTATTGAATCTAGACGTATACAGTTCTTCGACATTTGCATATCGATCGGACGAAGCGTCCGCATAGAAAGTTTTTTCGAGAGTACAGTATGCCATCAATCCTCCCTACTTTTTTCTTTTACGGTAACAGGAAGTGCTTATAAAAGAAAGAAATCGCCGTTTTTTTTCTTTTATAAGATTAAATCTACCCCAAGATAAAAGAAGCGTTTTTTCGCGTTTACACCGTTTGAATCGCAGACGAGCCGACCTCTTTCCACAATGAATATCACTCTCTTCGGCAGCGGCCCCACTCACATTGGCAATATGTCCAACCTCAACAGAGTTCAGACGCACCCCAGCAGGGGTCGACCGAAAACGTCACACGATATGTACGCCCTCTACACTTGGGCAGAATCAATAAATACCGACGACAAGGAAGTAATATCACATGGAGCTTTTTAGCGCGCTCGGAGCCAATATCGACCACCGAAATCTAATTCAACTTGACGGAACCTCCCCCTCGCAACATGCTCTATATGAGAGAAGTCCGGTATTCAGTGACACCACCACAAGCTCGCTCTCCAGGAAACTTGATTTGGAAAGCGACGATCGAAAGCGTCTGGAACTTTGGAAGCACTTTTGGCTCGAGTATATTGATTCCTTTGACACACTAGCAACCGTACGCCCCGACTCCGTCGCAACCGCCTATCTAGGTGGACATGCAGTTGAACTTGGGTTTAAGTATCTCCTGCTCGCCAAAACCAACTCCTTCATTAGAACCCACAACCTCGGTGTTCTTGCCGAGAAGGTCAATAACGCATATAGCCCGCTACCGGCGTATTGCGATTGGATTGTCGATTTCTGCACGTTATACCAAAAGTGCGTTGAGGAGGGACACATTGAATACTTTCGGTATCCAGAATACGGCGGTGCGGAAGGCAGCTCCCTATTCAAAGGCATGAAGTTGGACATTCACTGGATTTCATACAACCTCGCGCTGATTACGCTCAAGCTATTACATCTTGCAGGAATAGAAAGATAATTGCGTCGAGGTCCGCTTTGAAGAACTCGAAGTCGGGCCACATCCCTCCGGAAGAACTTGTCCTTCATGTGGCCGAAGACCTGCTCCATGGCGCCGTCGTCGATGCAGTTACCCTTCCGGGGCATGCTCTGCTCAATTCTCAATGACCACGGCACTCAGGAAGCGGTGGTCATTCGGACCACATCTTAGTGAACATCAACAGTGACTACACCGTCAGCTATGAGCCTTTTGAGACGATATCTAACATCACCCCATCTATATCGGACTATCTCTGTGGTATCGATATAGATGTCAGAGTTCCAGATATAGTTCGATATAGATATTGAGCCCCACTACTGGGAGCTCAGGACGTAATGGGCGTCCGGACCGCGTTTTGCCGACTTAAGCTCTCCAGCCTTGACCAACTTCCGAATTTCATAGTAAGCAACATCGGGATTAACGTGAAGGAGCTCCGCCACATCCTGCTTGGTCACACGCCCCTGTTCCCGCGCCAGTCTTAAAATGAGTTCTGGATAGCGGATCGAATCGATGTCCGCCTGACGTACATACTCCTTAACTCTTCCCGTGCGCTTATATACTTTTGAGCTCATACGGTATTCCCTATGCGCCGCCGAGCCAACTGCCTCAACCAGACCAGACTCGACCAGCAGCTCTACCGTCTGGATGAGTTGAGCCTTTCGAACGTCAACATGCTCTGTCAGCACCTCAATCGTAGCTCGACGCAGGCGCTTGAGCGCATCGAGGACAAGCAGGGTCTGCAGGGGAAGCGGCGCAGATCTCTTCTCCGACTCTTCCGCAATGAGCTTGATGAATTCCTGGTCCGGCTTGCTGCGCGCAATAAACAGGCTGACGCCCGCCGAACCGGATTCGGAATAATCCGGGAGAGGCCTGCCCGAAAGCAGGGAGCCTTCATAGATTCGGTCGATCCCTCGCCCGGTTCGCTCTGCGAGGCCGATGCGCTTAAGGGCGTCCATGAGACTCGGATTTCTTCCATGGGGATCGGCGGTGAGAAGGTTATCGATCGATATGCCTTCGATAAAACCGCCCGGATTCGAAATGGTTAAACCCGTGTCGTCAATCAGAACGCGGACCCTACCCAACATCGAGTAATCCCTGTGCCCGAATGCGTTTACAAGCGCCTCGCGAATTGCGCGGCCGTTAAACGTTTCAATCGGATCGCTGAACAACCCCAAAGATACTTCGGTGACGGGATTCCACGGTATGATCGCCTCGGAGACCTTCTCGATAGTGCGGAGCAGGGGGCCTTTATAGGTAAGGTTTACCCTCACATTCGTGCCCTCCAGCACCTGAAGGGTCGCCTCGGAAGTGGGGACGGCCTTGGCAAGAACATCTTCGCGGCCGATCATCAACAGTCCCGTCAAAGTTGGAATTGTTTGGTCTCCAACGGTTGCGACAAACCCCAACGCCCTCTCAAGATCCTCATCGTCGAGCTCTAGAAGCGATTTATCGCTGTTATTGTATTTCCGCACAACATTACGAAGATTTTCCATCGCCAACGGATCAAAATCTTCACGCGTAGTATCCGGGACGGGCTGGGCGGAGTAATCCAAGCGACCAAGGTCGGAGAGGCGGGTCGATATCTCGTACGGATACATTGGTATGCTCTCAGGTTCGCCGTTGGCCTTGAGACGCCGGCGCAGGATACACCCCTGGGCGGAAGCGATGACGCTCGTGGAACGCGGAACCTCTATTCGAGTAATGTACTTTTCGTCTTCCACAAGGACGACCGTTCGCACGGAGACAGAAGGCACTGTCTTGTTCGCAATCATGGCGCTCATCTGCAACGGGTCTCGATGTTGAGGCTGAGCACCGGTGAGCGTTCCGTCGTCCTCGACACCAATGTACAGCTCCCCTCCATCGGTGTTGGAGAGGGCAACCACCTCATCTACGATGACATTTTCGGAGATGGTCTTACGATCGCTCTTAAATTCTACGATTAAAGATTCGCGCTGCGGGACACTCATATCCAACTCCTTATATCTGAATCTGTATCAGATTATATCTGTAATCAGATATATATATCGATAGTATAGATATAGTTTGATATATCGCCTCACGACGGGGCATATTCCAGCAATTAATTCCAAATTCCTCGGGAACGGCTTTTTTTCGATATCGTGAGACTAGAATGCCCTTTCAAGGACCTAACATGCACGCAATATGAATGGAGACGGCATGACTTGTGATCGACTCATAGAGTTAGCAGTTCAAATCATAAGCGCGATAGCAACTGCCACAGCGGTCATAGTCGCACTCCGAGACTCTCATCGCGCAAGAAATGTACACGATGAAGATATGCGGCGGCGCTCAGGTGGAAGGCGTCTCGTGCTGGCTTGAGGATCTCGGGCCCGACGACCACCCATACGACAGCGCTTTCCTATACATGCGGACTGTCTTGTCAAACAAAAGTGAATCTCCGGTTTACAACGTCGTCATAACTTGTGTTGGAATCCAGGGAAGCGGCCCTAAACCTAACGGTGAACTCGCCGGCCCTGACTATGAATGTCGTTCTTACATATCCGTTCTTCCTCCGGGTTCCTGGTCCACTCTTTTGCCAACTCACGGGCGCGGAATGGGAATTGTTCTTGGCTCAGAGATTGCTTTTACCGACGCCCGTGGCACATCGTGGATCCGTAGGGCGAACGGCCACCTCGAAACAATAGACACCTCTCCGATTAATTTCTATGGGATAAGCCTTCCGATACCATGGGCGACATGCGATCTCGATATATCCGACACCCTGATACACGGTCGGAGATGGGTGTGAATGTTATAGGCATTGGCTCTCCAGGGGGCTGGATAATTGACAATCTTGAAGTGCCGCTGAGGATTAGGACGAATGGCATCGCAAATCGACACGGATGAAGAGGCCGCTCCATGCCTAACCAACCCACGAAATGAGACGCCCCCATGGACCCGCCATCATTTGGGTCCACGGGGGCATCGTCAAACCAATGGAAGCCTCAGGCGAGACAGGCCCTTTCGGAAGACGCCAGAGAGGCCCGCCGTATTGACGCGGGCGGTCCTACTGCCCCTGAGATTTGTACCTGGCCTCGGTGGCCTCCTTGGCGGAGCGCCGCCGGGCCTCGTTGGCGCGGTACCAGCGGATCGTCCCCGCGAGGCCCGCGGCGAAGTCGGTGTTCCTCGGCTCCCAGCCGAGCTCGCGGCGGAGCTTGGCCGCGTCGATGGCGTAGCGGCGGTCGTGGCCGGGGCGGTCGCGCACCCAGTCGAAGTCGTCCTCGGGGCGGCCGAAGGCCTTCACTTACTCCTCGAGCAGGTCCTCCAGCGCCTCGTCACCAGAGCCGATGTCAACATGGTCGTCATCGGCCGGGGCTTCCATCGCGCCGGCGGCCAGCGGGTCGAGCGACTCCTGGCCCTCGGCAACGGCCGGAACCTTGGCCTTCTTCTTGGCACTCGTCATACGAGCCACAGCGGTGACGCGGTCGCCATCTCCCACGCTCATCATCTTCACACCCTGGGTCGCGCGACCGGTCTGGCTGATCTCGTCGGTCTTGACTCGAATGACCGTCGCGCCTTCCGTCACGATGAACAGCTCGTGCTGCGGGCCCACCGCCTTCATGGCCGCGAGGTTACCCTTACGCTCGGTCATTTGGATGGTGTAGACGCCCTGGCCGCCGCGATTCTGCTCCGGGTAGTCCGCAACCGGCGTGCGTTTGCCGTAGCCGCGCTCGGTAATGACGAACAGATCGCCGTTGCCGTTAGTGACTTCCATGCCCAGAACGCTCACGCCGTCCTTCATACCGATACCGCGAACGCCGCTGGTGTCGCGGCCGGTGGCGCGCACCTGCTCCTCGGAGAACATAATCGCCTTGCCCGCAGTGGTGGCCAGGATGATCTTGTCACCCTCGCGCACGCGGCGCACGTTCAGCAGCGCGTCGTCGTCACGCAGGTTGATAGCGATCAGGCCGTCGCGGCGGCTGCGGTCATATGCGCTCATCACGGTCTTCTTGACCATGCCGCTCTTGGTGGCAAACATCAGGTACTCGTCGGCCGGGAACTCGCGGCAGCTGATGACGCTCGCGATCTTCTCGCCCTCCTCGAAGGGCAGCAGGTTGACGATCGCGGTGCCGCGGGCCTGGCGGGTGCCCACGGGCAGCTCATGCACCTTGAGGCGGTACACCTTGCCGCGCGTCGAGAAGAACAGCACGTATTCATGGGTGCTGGCGATGAACATCTCGTCGATGACGTCGTCTTCCTTGAGGCTCACGCCGGAGACGCCCTTGCCGCCGCGCTTCTGGGCGCGGTAGGCGGCCACCGGGATGCGCTTCACGTAGCCGGTGTGGGTGATGGTCACGACCATGTCCTCGTCGGCGATGAGGTCCTCGACGTCGAGGTCCTTCTCGGCGTGGGTGATCTCGGTGCGGCGCTTGTCGCCAAACTTGCGGGCGATCTCGCGCATCTCCTCCTTGATCACGCCGAGGATCTTCTCCTCGTGCGCAAGCAGATCCTCGTAGTAGGCGATGGCGCGGCGCAGGCCTTCGAGTTCTTCCTCGATCTTGTCGCGCTCCAGGCCGGTGAGGCGGCGGAGCTTCATCTCAAGGATGGCCGTGGTCTGCTCGGGCGTAAACCCAAAGCGCTCGATCAGGCGGCTGCTGGCCTCGGAGTCGGTCTGCGAGGAGCGGATGATGCTAATGACCTCGTCGATATGGTCAAGGGCCATCAGGTAGCCCTCGAGGATATGCGCGCGGGCCTGGGCCTTCTTAAGGTCGAAGCGGGTGCGGCGGGTGACGACGTCGACCTGGTGGTCGATGTAGTGCTGCAGCATCTCGCGCAGGCTCAGGCATTTGGGCACGCCGTTGACAAGCGCCAGGTTGTTGGCGCCGAAGGTCGTCTGCAGCGAGGTGTACTTATACAGGTTGTTGAGCACGACCTGCGGAATGACGCCCTTCTTGAGCTCGATGACCAGACGGATGCCCTTCTGGTTGGACTCATCGCGCATGTCTGAGATGCCCTCGATGCGCTTGTCGTTAACGAGCTGGGCGATCTTCTCCTGCAGGGTGCCCTTGTTGACCATGTAGGGAATCTCGGTAAAGACCAGGCGGCTGCGGCCGGTCTTGGTGGACTCCACATGTGCCTTGGCACGCACGGTAATGGAGCCGCGGCCGGTCTCGTAGCTCTGCTTAATGCCAGCGCTGCCCATGATGATGGCGCCGGTGGGGAAGTCCGGACCGGGCATGATCTGCATGAGTTCGTCGACGGTGGCGTCGGGGTTGTCGATCAGGTAGCAGGTGGCCTCGATCGCCTCGGTGAGGTTATGCGGGGCGATGTTGGTGGCCATGCCGACGGCGATGCCCTGGCTGCCGTTGACCAGCAGGTTGGGGAAGCGCGCAGGCAGCGCCTGGGGCTCGGCGAGCGATTCGTCGTAGTTGGGCTGCCAGTCGACGGTATCCTTCTGCAGGTCGCGCAGAAGCTCCATGGCGGGCTTTGCCAGGCGGCTCTCGGTGTAACGCATGGCCGCCGCGCCGTCGCCATCGATGTTGCCGAAGTTGCCGTGGCCGTCGATGAGCGGCGTGCGCATGGAGAACCACTGCGCCAGGCGAACCATGGCCTCGTAGACCGCGGAATCGCCGTGCGGGTGGTACTTACCGATAACTTCGCCGACCGTCCACGCCGACTTCTTGTGCGGGCGGTTGGGGTAGATGCCGCTCTCGTTCATCGCGTACAGGATGCGGCGGTGCACCGGCTTTAAGCCGTCGCGCACGTCCGGCAGGGCGCGCGCCGTGATGACCGACATCGAATACTCGATAAACGACTGCTTCATCTCGCGACCGAACTCCGAAATCTGGAGCTGGCCGCCGTTGATATCCTCGCCGGCCGAGGCGCCACGGTCGACTTCGCCAAAGCTCTCCTCGAGCTCGGCGTCGTCGTCCTCTTCCTCCTCATCATCGGCATCGGGGTTATAGGCGTCCGGATCGCCGTCCTCGCCCTGCTCAGCACGGGCAAGCAGGCGCTTCAGATCGTCGGGCATACCGGCATCGCCGGCCTCGCCCATACCCTCGTTATTGTTGATATCGTCTGCCACGTTACCTCCTCTTAAGCGTCAAGGAATCGTGCATCATGTGCATGTTTTTCAATGTACTCGCGGCGATAGCCGACCTCGGAACCCATCAGCTCGCGCACGGCGCGGTCTGCCACCACGGCGTCCTCGATCGACACGCGCTGCAGAATACGGGTCTTGGGGTCCATCGTCGTCGAGGCAAGCTGCTTGGGGTCCATCTCGCCCAGGCCCTTGTAGCGCTGGACGGTATAGCCCTTGCGTTTCTTGGTGATCTTGCCATCCTTGGCCTTGCCGTCCTCGTCGTTGTCGTCGGGGTTCAGGCCCAGACTCTGGATGGTGTCGCGTAGGATCTCGTCTTCGGGCTGGCGGCCGTTGGGATACACGTAGTGGATCTTGTTGCGCACCTTAATGCCAAAGATGGGCGGGCAGGCAACATAGACGTAGCCGGCATCGATCAGCGGACGCATGTACTTGTAGAAGAATGTCAGCAGCAGGATGCGGATATGCGCACCGTCGACGTCTGCATCGGTCATGATGATGATCTTGTGGTAACGCGCCTTAGCAATATCGAAGTCGCCGCCGTCGCCGGCACTCGTCGTAACGCCGCAGCCGATCGCGGTAATCAGCGACTGGATGGTGTCACTCGAGAACGCGCGGTGGTCGCCAACGCGTTCGACGTTCAAAATCTTGCCGCGCAGGGGCAGAATCGCCTGGATGTCTCGGCGACGGCCGTCCTTGGCCGAGCCGCCTGCCGAGTCGCCCTCTACGATAAAGAGCTCGGTCAGCTCGGCATCGCGCACCGAGCAGTCAGCGAGCTTACCGGGCAGGGACGCCGTCTCGAGTAGGCTCTTGCGACGCGTCGCCTCGCGCGCCTTGCGGGCGGCATTGCGGGCCTTGCAGGCCTGCTGGGCCTTCTTGACGATCTCGCGGGCAGGCTTAGGGTGCTCCTCGAGGTAATCGGCGAGGCCGTCGGTCACGATCTTGAGCGTCAGCGCGCGCATATAGGAGCTGCCGAGCTTGGCCTTGGTCTGGCCCTCAAACTGCGGGTCGGGCAGCTTGACCGAGATAACGGCCGAAAGGCCCTCGCGCACATCGTCGCCGGTCAGGTTGGCGTCCTTTTCCTTGAGCAGATTCTGCTTGCGCGCGTAATCGTTGATTACGCGGGTAAGCGCGGTGCGGAAGCCCTCAAGGTGCATGCCGCCCTCGGGGGTGTAGATATCGTTGGCAAACGACATGACGTTCTCGCCGTAGCCGCTATTCCACTGCAGGGAAACCTCGACCTCGCCCATCTTGGCCACAGGCGCGTCCGGGTCCGATTTGCCCTCGATGTAGATAGGCTCCTTAAAGGCCTCGGGGACGTCCTTGCCCTCGTTGAGGAACTCGACGAAGTCGATGATGCCGCCCTCGTAGCAAAACTCCTCCACGTGGGGAGTCGCCTCGCGCTCGTCGGTCAGCACGATCTTGAGGTTCTTATTGAGGAACGCCGTCTCCTGCAGACGGTTGTGCAGCGTATCGAAATCGTAGATGCAGGTCTCGAAGATCTCGTCGTCGGGCCAGAAGGTGACGGTGGTGCCCGTCGAATCCGAGGTGCCCACGACCTCCATCTTCTTGACAGTCTTGCCGCGCGAGAACTCCATCTCGTAGGTGTTGCCATCGCGGCGAACCTGAACGACCACGCGCTTGGACAGTGCGTTGACGACGGAGATGCCCACGCCGTGCAGGCCGCCCGAGACCTTATAGGCCGAGTTATCGAACTTACCGCCGGCGTGCAGGATCGTCATGACGACCTCGAGCGTCGGAATCTTTTTAACAGGGTGCTCGTCGACGGGGATGCCGCGCCCGTTGTCGACGACCGTGATGGAGTTGTCGGCGTGGACCGTCACCTGGATCTCGGTGCAGAAACCGGCCATGGCCTCGTCGACGGAGTTGTCAACGATCTCCCACACCAGGTGATGCAGACCGCTGGCACTCGTCGAACCGATATACATGCCCGGGCGCTTACGAACGGCCTCGAGACCTTCGAGAATCTTAATCTCGCCGCCATCGTAATCGTTTTCGTTTGCCACACGTCCTCCTTCAGTCAAGAAAATGTGTACAGCCTTACTAGTTTATCGTAAAAAAATACCCTCGGGAACGAGGGTATTTGGCTCTACAAGGCCACCAGATGCGATTTAAGGCTCTTTTTTGCTTTGCACGCCCTTGGCCCACTCGGCACTGGCTCTCATGGCGTTCTCGAGGGCCTCGCGCAGTTTTTGGTCTTCGATGGGCGCCACTTGGCGCTTGATCTCGGTGCGCTCGGCCTCACTTAGGTCGGCGTGCGGGGCCGGCGGGCGCTCGGTCGTCGCCGGGCGCAGGCGCTCCTTGGCGACGGGCGGTGTGTGACCGGGTGCGGTGGTTTTGAACACCAGGCCGTCCACATGCGCACCGGCGCGCTCCATGCGCGCGCGGATGATCTCGCGCAACAGCGTCATTTCCTGCGTCCACGAGGGCGAGTCGAGATACACCAGCAGCTCATTGGACTCAGGCAGGTAGCGCAGCCCCGTCACATGCCGCCCCTCGCGCGTGCCCGAGCACACCGCGTTCCACGCGCGATAGACCGCGCGCGATTCCTCGGCAGCCTCCATCTGCGCACGGCGCTTAGGCGTCGCCGACGCCAGGATGCGCTGGCGCTCTGCGTTCAAAAAGCCACTGAAGGCGACCGTCTCGCTCTCGCGCTCGTAATTAGCACGTCTCACCCATGCTCACCACCTTGGCTCGATCAAGCAGGTCATCGGTAAAGTACCCCAGGTTGGTCGTGGTTATGACCGTCTGGATATCATCGCCGATCAGACGCAGGAAAGCACCGCGGCGCTCGCCGTCGAGCTCGCTCATCACGTCGTCCAGAAGCAACAGCGGGGCGGTGCCCAGGACATCGCGAGCCACGGCCACCTCGGCCACCTTCCAGGACAGTACCAACGTTCGCTGCTGTCCTTGGCTGGCAAATGAACGGGCGGAGCGACCCGCCACGGTAAACTCGATCTCGTCGCGATGCGGTCCTACCAGCGTCACGCCGCGGCGAATTTCCTCGTCGGCGTGCTCATCAAGGGCAGCCAGCATGCGCTCGTACGCCCAGCCCTTCAGCTCTTCGCGATCCTCGACCTGGGGCAAATCCCCCAGCGTGGACGCATAGGTCACGTTGGCGGCCTCGCCGGACGCCACTTGCCCGTAGGCAGTGTGCACATGGCCCGCCAGCCGGTCGAGCAGGGCCAACCGGTGCACGAGCAGAGCCGAGCCCGCGCGGGCAATCGAATCGTTCCACGCGCCGAGCATCTCACGGCAGCACCAGGTCTCCTTGAGCAAGGCGTTGCGCTGGGTCACGCAGCGCCCATAGGTGCTCACAAGATCGGCATAGCGCGCGCTCAGTTGCATGCCAAAGTCATCGAGAGCGGAGCGGCGCACACTGGCGCCCCGCTTAACCATGTCCAGATGGTCGGGGCAAAACAGCACGCTCGGCAGAACCCCGCGCACACCGGCGGCAGAGCATCTCTTGCCGTTTCGGCTAAACGAGCGCTTACCGTCCTCCGCGCTCAATCCCATATCAAGCACGCGGCCGTCGCCCTCGAGTCTCAGCTCGACCTTGCACGAGCCCACGCCGTCATGGACGAGCTCGGCTGCGGTCGGATGCCTAAACGAGACGCCGCTCGTCAGCAGCTGCAGCGCCTCTATGAGATTGGTCTTTCCCGCCGCGTTGGGTCCCGCAAGTATCGTCACGCCTTCGTCCAGGGCAAGGCGATAGCTATCGAAACTGCGGTAGTGCGCGACGGAAAGATCGCGGGCGAATATGGTCATGGCGCAGCGCTAGATGCGGACCGGCATGACCAGGTACAGGTAGTTGATCTTGTCGTAGGACTTGAAGATGCCCGCCTGCGAGTAGCTCTTGAGCTCCAGTGTGATCTCCTTCTCTTTGGACAGGGCATTGAGGCAGCCGAAGATGTAGTGGTAGTTGAAGGCGATGGTGCCCGACTCGCCCTCGGCCTCGACATCGATCGTCTCCTGTGCAAGGTCCTGGTCATTGGAAATGGAGGACAAGCCCATCTGCCCGTTCTCGACATCGATCTCGAACTTGACGGCGGGGTTGGCGCTCGCGATAACGGCCACGCGCTTGAGAGCGGCGTTAAAGGCGGCGACGTCGATCTTGACGCTTGTCACGCACGAATCGGGGATGAGCTGCTTGTAGTTGGGGTACACGCCCTCGATGCGGCGCGACACGTAGGTGGTGTTGCCGGCCTCGAAGACGACCTGGGTGTCGGTAGCCCCGATCATGATGGTCGCCTGGCTGGCCATGATGTTCAGTGCGTCGTTAAAGGCGTCCGCCGGAACGTTGAGCTCAAAGGAGCCCTCGAGGGTCGAGGTCTCGACCTGCGTATCGCACACGGCCAAGCGGAAGGAATCGGTCGCCACCAGGCGCACGGTGTTGTTCTCGACCTTCATGTGCACGCCGCCCAGGATGGGGCGGGCTTTGTCGGTCGAGGTGACGCGCCACACGCGGCCGACCATCTCGGACAAGATATCGGTCGGCAGCTCCACGGCACTCTCGATGGCATAGGCCGGAAACTCGGGGAAGTCATTGGCATCGAGCGTGTTCAGGCGGAAAGAGCTCTTCTCGCAACCAATCAGCACCTGGCGCTCGGACAGCTCAAAGGTGACCGGGGCATCGGGGAGAGTCTTGGTGATATTGGAGAGCATCTTACAGGGGATAACCATCTCGCCCTCTTCTTCGACATGCGCCGCGATGCGATGACGGATCGAGATGGTGTAGTTAGAGGTCTGGAATTCCAAGATGCCGTCTTGCGCCTTAACGAGCACGCCCGACAGGATGGGAAGGGTGGATGCCGAAGCGACACCCTTCATAACGACGCTGATGGCTTGTGTAAGCGAGCTCTGGCTGACGGTGAACTTCATCTTTTAATACCTTTCTATAGATATAAATATCTTAATAATAGTAATAGCACTGACGAAACTGTTGATTACTCCCAAAGACGCAGGTCAGACCCAAAAAGAGAATCGACAGCAACCTGTGTGCAACGGGGGTGGTTTTCCACGTTCAAAACCTGCGCAAAACTTTTCATCACCGCGGGTTGGGTTTTAGACACCTTATGCCCGTGGTTTCGACAAGTTTTCAACAGGTGTCTCTATTTCCCTACGAGCGCAGTGTAATTTTATCGCGCAGCGACTTGAGGTCTTCGGTGACGGTGCGGTCTTCCTGGATCATCTTCTGGACCTTTTTGTAGCTTGTACTGACGGTCGAGTGGTTGCGGTTGCCAAATTCGGCGCCCACTGCCGTGGTCGTCATCTCGCACATCTCGATTGCCAGATAGATGGCAATGTGGCGTGCTTTGGCGATGTTGGCGTTGCGCCGCGGGCCGATGAGCTCCTCGTGCGTCACGCCGTACTGCTCTTCGATGACGGACTGAACCGTTTGCACGTTGATCTTTTTGGCCGATGTGTCGAAGTACTGGCTGGCGATGGCGTCGATATCATCAAAGGTGAGCTCCCCGCCCTCGCGCTCGCGGTCGCCCGCCTCGCCGGCGCAGCGCTCGCAGAAGCTCTCGAGTTCGCGGATGTTGGTGCCCGAGACCTCGGCCATGTGTTTAAAGTGCTCATCGGTCAGGTGCCCGCCGTCGCCCCCATAGGCCGCCAGCAGCGAGTCGTCGCCTGCCTCGGGAGCGGCGACGATGGTGTTCTCGTAATAGCGCTGCAAGATCTTGTATTTCATCTCGTAGCTGGGCTCTGCGACCAGGCAGAGCATGCCGGCGTTGAAGCGGCTGGTCAGACGCTCGTCCATGCTCAGGTCCTTGGGGGCGCGGTCTGCCGCGATGACGACCTTCTTGTTGTTGCGGATGAACTCGTCCATGAGCTGGAAAAAGTAGTCCACGCTCGCGCGCTTGCCGATGATGTTTTGGATGTCATCGATGATGAGCACGTCCACGCCGTGGTACGCCTGCATGATGGGGGCGTTGCTCTTCTTTTGGCGGTCGAACTCGGTCATCAGGTCGTCCAGATATGCCTGGGAGTTGGCATACTTGACCTTGATCTCGGGCGACTTCTCGGCGAGCTCGTTTTTGATGGCAAGCAGCAGGTGCGTCTTGCCCAGGCCCGATTTGCCGTAGATGAACAGCGATGTGCACGTGCCGCGCTCGTCCGCGAGGGCGGCAAACTTGAGTGCCGAGCGATAGGCGTGGCTGTTCTCGGGGCCGTAGACAAAGTTCTCAAAGGTAAATTTTGAGTTCGCGGCGAGTGGGGCTCCATCCGTATTCTGCTCGGCCGGCACGGTCGGTGCTGGCATGGGTGAAGCGGGGGTCGCAGCTTGCGTGGATTTAGTCGGCGCTCCGCCCTTCATCTGGTTCATCATGCGACGAAAATCATCGGCCGAGAGCGTGTTCTTGATTGCAATGCCCGAATCCGCGCCCGCCGCTGCGTCGTGGGCGATGGGCATGTGCGTGACGGGTGCGTTCGTTGACGTCGCCGCCGCGGCCGGCAACGGTGCCATGGTTTCACGGGAAACATCGCCGTGCTGGTGCTCGATTGTCGGCGCGTCGCCTGCGGAGGCCGGCGCCGCCGGGGAAGTAGCGGGAGCCGTGGCGGGCGCCGTCGCGGCAGCGGATTCTGTCGCGGCGCCTTGCGGTGCCACGATGTCGAGTGCAATCGGTGCAAAGGCGATTTCTTCCAGATAGGCCTCAATAGTCGACTGATGCTTTTTGAGCTGCGCGATGGCAAAGCGCGAGGGCGCCTCGATCGTGAGCGTATCTTCGGTCAGGCTTATGGCGCGCGATTGCCCCAGCATATTGATGAGGCGTGCATCTTGGCCGTCGCGCTGGCAAAAGGCGATGGCATCCCCCAGGATGATGCTTGCTTCCTCGTCCACTGTCTCTCCCGTTCTTTAGCTCTGAGCTCGCACGCGAGCGGCGCCGAGTTCGGTCAGATGGTATTTCTGGCCATGCTTGATGACCAAGCCGGCCTGCGCCAAGTCATTGAGCGTGCGTGACCAAGTGGGGGCCGAGTTTCCAAACGCCCTCGCCAGATCGGTTGCGCCGCACGCTTGATTTTGCGCCAGATAGCCCAGCGCGGCGTTGCCGCGATCGCTTACGAACACGTCCGGTTGTGGCTGCGCATACTGATTTGCTGCATTAGGATACATCATTTGAGCTGCTGGTTGTTGAGAACTCTGCACCGGCGGCATTTGCTGTTGAAAACTTTGGGGCCACTGTTGGTAAGGCTGCGGAGGCATCTGCTGGGCCCAGGGGTTGTACTGCTGCTGCGGCATCTGCTGGTACGGCTGCTGATATCCCTGCTGGTACTGCTGCGGGAACTGCTGGCCATACCCCAGTGGCGGCATCTGCTGCGTTGCCATGGGCTGCTGCGCAAAAGCTCCCGGCAGGGGATATGTGGGCTGCTCCGTCTCGGGCCGCACGGCAGCACCGCGTCCGCCGGCACGCTCGATTTCCTGCACGCGCTTGGGGTCCAGACTTACCGTAACCACGGTGCCGCTGCCCATGTTGTCCTCGATGGACACGGCGCCGCCGGCATTTTCCAGGTATTCCTGCACCATGGGAAACCCAGCCCCAGTCCCGCGAATGTATCGCTTCATGTTGCTGTTTGCGCTGGTCACGCCAAAGTCGAAAGCGCGTTCCTTGTCATCGATGCCCGGTCCTTGGTCTGCAAAGCGGATAGTGTCGCCGCCGTCCAGGATCGAGATGATGGGCTCGGCAAAGTGGGCGTGGATAAAGTTTTCGACAATCTCGCGGATGACCATGAGCGAGATATGGCCACCTTGTTCTTTCATGCACTGGTAGACGGTGTTGGTTGTCTCTTCCAAATACGTGCGGACATCTTGCGGATCTATGACGATCACACGCGGCGTCGACAGCATATCGTCATAGACCGCTATGCGTGCGGCGTACATGGCTTTTGGCGCCTGCGTGGTCGTCTGCTCGCCTTCGTCGCGCTCTTCGCGCACGCCGGTGATGTGCTCGTTGTCGGGTGCCGGGTCTCCGGAATCGACCATGGTGTAAAAGTCGTCAGACATGCCGCTCGCAATCTTTCAATAGGTTTCGAACAAATAGTAGCTCACCGTGCAATGTTTCTCATCTTTCGACAAACTTTCAAAACCTGTTGAAAACTTTGGAAAACGGACGAAAAGTTCTCAACATTGCCAACATGACCTGTTGAAAACTCGATGAAATATCGTGAAAAGTTGCCACGCACCGCTAAATCGAGCTCGGCTTATGGGGGAACCGTGTGAACTGCGCAACCTTTTACCTTTGATTTCTTGACATTTGAACATTGATTTCCCTACAATCTTCAAGCTCACGTGTCTATATCTGCGTCCGCGCCCCCGCGGACACTCGAAATGCAGCAGGAGGAACTTAAGATGAAGCGTACGTATCAGCCTAATAAGCGTAAGCGTGCCAAGACCCATGGCTTCCGTGCCCGTATGGCCACCAAGGGCGGTCGTGCCGTGCTCGCCCGTCGCCGCGCCAAGGGCCGCAAGCGTCTCACTGTCTAGCAGCGATACACACATCTCGCATGAAGACTATTAAGTCTCGGCAAGATTTCGAGCATGTGTTCAGTCAGGGGCGTCGTTTCAATCACCCTCTGATTCGAATGACCATATGTGAATCGGTTGGCGAAGGCGACTCCGGAAGGGTCGCCTTCGTTGGTGCTAAACGGCTCGGTTGTGCTGTCGTGCGCAACCGTTCTAAGCGTGTGATGCGCGAGGCCGCCCGCAGCTGTGGATTTCCCGTTGCTGGTTATGACATCATCTTGTTCGCAACTCCCAAGACGAGGGATTCCTCGCCGCAGGAGATGGACAAGGCATTGCGTTCGCTTATGAAACGCGCCGGCGTTGCCGGGGAGGAGCGATGAGCAATCACGTTTTGCGACGTGTTGCCATCGCTCCTATTCGCATATATCAACAGGTTATTTCGCCCTTATTGCCTGACGCCTGCATTTATTACCCAACGTGCTCGCAATACGCCATCCAGGCGATTGAGAAGTACGGTGTTTTGAGAGGCTGCTGGCTTGCCGTGAGGCGCATCGCTCGCTGCAATCCCCTGCACGTCGGCGGTTATGACCCTGTGCCTTAGCGGGCACTCGCTATCGGAGGAAAACTTACATGTGGGATTGGATCGTTAACATCCTTTTCGAGCTGCTCAAGCTCATCCAGACCTTTGCGGTCGACTGGGGCCTGTCCATCATCATCCTGGTGGTCATCATCCGTCTGCTGCTGACGCCGCTTATGCTCAAGTCGACCAAGTCGACGGCTCGCATGCAGGTGCTGCAGCCCAAGATGCTCGAGATCCAGGAGCGCTATGCCGACGATCCCCAGCGTCAGGCCGAGGAGATGCAGAAGTTCTACAGCGAGAACAAGTTCAACCCCATGGCTGGTTGTCTGCCGCTGTTGATCCAGATGCCTGTCCTGTTCGCCCTATTTACGCTGCTGCGTAACCTGCCGGACTACTTTAACGACGGCACGTTCTCGTTCTTTAATATTCTGCCCGACCTGACCACCACGCCGAGCGCCTCTTTTGCCGATGGCTTTATGGTCGCACTGCCTGCGTTGATCTGCCTGATCCTCTTTGCCGTCCTGACCTTGATTCCGCAGCTCTATATGTCGCGCAATCAGACCGGCCAGCAGGCGCAGAGCATGCGTATGATGGCCGTTGTCATGACGGTCATGATGCTTTGGATGGGCTGGAGCCTGCCCGTCGGCGTTCTGCTGTACTACGATGTGTCCTCTGCCTGGCAGGTTATCCAGCAGATCTTCGTGACGCAGAAGGTTATCGACAAGGCTAAGGCCGATGAGGAGGAGCGTCTTAAGAACGCTCCGCTGCAGGTTGAGGTCACTCGTCGCGAGAAGAAGCCGCGCCCGCATAAAAAGAAGTAACGGGATATCAATCTTATTTAGGTACCTAACTTTTGGAGTACGTTATGTCTGAAGAGATCATCGAGGATATGCTTGAGGAGGTTGCCCCGCAGATTGCGGGCGATTATCCCGAGATTGCACAGCGCTACAAGGCCGGTGAAGAGCTGACCGATGAGGAGCTCGACACCATCGCCGATGTTGCGATTTCCATTCTGCGTTCCATCCTTTCGCACTTCGATGCTGCCAACTCTCCTATTGATGAGTACGAGGGTGACGAGGGCGAGCTGATTTTGGATGTTACCGCTCCTGATCTTGCTGTTCTCATTGGGCGTCATGGTCGTACCCTTGATGCTCTTCAGGTCATGTTCTCTTTGCTGGTGAGCCGCAAGCTTGGCTTTAGGTATCCGGTCGTCGTGGACGTCGAGGGTTATAAGAGCCGCCGACAGGACAAGGTTGCTTCCATGGCGCAGTCCGCTGCCGAGCGCGCCATTCGCACTCATAAGAGTGTTTCCTTGCCGCCCATGAATGCCTATGAGCGTCGACTGGTTCACATTGCCCTTCGCGGCAACGATGCCGTTGACACTCATTCCGAGGGCTCTGATCCCGATCGTCATGTTGTGATTGTTGCTCGATAATCTACTCGAGCTTATGCTTAGGGGACGTGGTTTCCACGTCCCCTTTTTTTGTCAAAAGTTCTCGATACACTGATTTTTGTCAGAAAGGAGCTTTCGTTGTTAGTACTTACTGATCAGCAAGCTGACGAGATGTTGAGTCGTCTAACTTCCTATTGCAATGAGTATTCCATGAGCGTAACTGATGTTGAGCTGAGGAAATGTATTCAGCATTTGGATTTAGTTCTGGAAACAAATAAGACAATGAATCTTACCAGTATCCTTAACGTAGAAGATGCTGCGATACTTCATATCCTCGACTCACTAGTTTTGCTCCCTTATATCAATATGGCTCCTGAGGGGGCTTTGCTCGATATGGGAACAGGTGCGGGCTTCCCTGGTATTCCTTTAACCATAACCACGCATCGTAAAGCTACTTATATTGACTCTGTTGGCAAGAAGGTTGATGCTGTTAATTCTTTTGTTCATGCTCTTGGATTGAAACATGCTTATGCGGTTCATGATCGTCTTGAAGAATATGCTCGAAGCCATAAGAAGCAGTTCTCTGTCGTAACCGCCCGCGCACTGGCTCCTCTACCGATTCTTGTTGAGTATGCGACTCCGTATCTCAAGGATGGAGGGTTATTTGTTATCACCAAGGGCAATCCGACGGATGAGGAGCTTGCTTCCGGCATGTCAGCAGCTAAGATCTGCGGTTTCACTTTGCTTCTGAATGACGCAATCGATTTGCCTGATGGCTTGGGCCACAGAGAGTTTATTGTTCTTAAAAAGAGTCATCCGGCATCCGTTTCATTGCCCCGTGCAAATGGCATGGCAAAGAAGAATCCGCTTGCCTAGATGTTTCACGTGAAACATAATGGATATTAACAACTTGCAGTGTTTCACGTGAAACATGGCAGTTGATATCGATTCGGAATGTTTCACGTGAAACATCCTCCGTTTGACAGCTTTAATACACACCAGGAGGGACCGTGGGATTTCGCGACGTTAAGCGCTCTAAGAGCGCAAAAGACACGCGTATCATTGCAATCATCAATCAAAAAGGCGGCGTTGGTAAGTCGACGACGGCTGTAAACCTTGCGGCAGCATTGGGTGAGCAGGGTCGTAAGACACTGATTGTCGATTTTGATCCGCAGGGAAATAGCACCAGTGGATTTGGAATTGAAAAAGAAGACCTTGATCACTGCATCTACGATGCATTGTTGAATGATGTGCCGGCAGAATCGCTTGTTCTTGATACAAATTGCAAAAAGGTATTCGTAATTCCTGCTACAATTCAGCTTGCAGGCGCTGAAATTGAGCTCGTAAGCGCAATTGCTCGTGAAACACGCCTCAAAGATTTGCTTGAGCCGATTCAGGATGAGTTCGATTTCATTTTTATTGACTGTCCTCCATCGCTCGGCCTGCTTACTATTAACGCCTTGACTGCAGCAGATAGCGTATTGATTCCGATCCAGTGCGAGTATTACGCACTCGAGGGTGTTACGAAGCTGCTTGAGTCAATGAAGATGGTCAAATCACGTCTGAACAAGAGCTTAGACACCTATGGCGTGCTTATGACTATGTATGACTCGCGTACTTCTCTGTCGAATCAGGTTGTTGAGGAAGTTCAATCGTACTTTGGTGATAAGGCGTTTAAGACACTGATTCCTCGTACAGTTAAAATCTCCGAAGCTCCGTCTTTTGGAGAGCCGGTAATTACCTATGCGCCACAAAATAAGGGTGCAAAAGCATATATGAACCTTGCAAAAGAGGTGATCAAGCGTGCCTAGTGCAAAGAAACGTGGAGGATTGGGACGTGGACTCAATGCTTTGGTCTCAGAGGCCGAGTATGAGACCGGTGGTTCGGCTGCATCTGCTTCAAATGCTGCACCTGAAACAAAACTACCTATTGAGGATATCGTTCCCAACCCAAATCAGCCACGAATTCACTTTAACGAAACTGAACTTCGCGAGTTGAGCGAGTCAATCCAAGAACATGGTGTTTTGCAGCCGCTTTTGGTTCGCAAGCATGGAAACGGCTATGAGATCATCGCAGGTGAGCGGCGTTACCAGGCATCAAAGCTTGCTGGTCTTGAGGAGTTGCCTGTCATCATTAAAGATGTTAATGATGAAGAGATGCTGGCTCTTGCACTTATCGAAAACCTTCAGCGTTCTGATCTGAATCCCGTCGAAGAGGCTAAGGGGTATCGCCAGCTCATTGATGCCAGCGGTATGACCCAGGAGGCATTGTCGAAGGCGGTAAGCAAGTCACGTTCTGCAATCACAAACTCGCTGCGCCTTCTCGATCTCCCCGAAGTTGTTCAGCAGATGATTTTTGAGGGCAAACTTACAGCTGGTCATGCACGTGCTATTCTTGCAGTTCCCTATGAGGATGCTCGAATTCGACTTGCTGAGAAGGTTGTTGCAGAGGGCCTTTCCGTTAGAGCGACAGAAAATCTTGCTCCGTTGTTTTCTGCCGGAGAGACACCTAAGACGCCGCGGCCTGCAACGCCTCAGTCTTTTAAAAAGGCTGCCCGCGTACTTCGTCGGGTATTTAATACCAACGTACGTGTGAAGAGCTCACGTGGAAAGAATAAGATTGAGATTGAGTTTAAAGACGAGGAAGAGCTCTCTCGTATTCTTGGTGAAATGATTCAGTTTGATCAAGGAGACCAAGATGAGGAATAAGATTTTAACTGCGATTGTATTGGCGACGACTGTTGCGGCTGGTGCCTTTGCTGGCTATAAGATTGCGACAGACGATGAGCTCCGAGGTCGTTTGCTTCGTGGTGCGCAAGATATTGTTGATACGTCCAAGAAGAAAATGGATGTTATGACTGAAGATGTTGCCATGCGTACTGCTCAGGTAACGAAGAATCCCAAGATTAATCAAGGTTGGGTTAGCAACCAATGGGAAAATGTAGGCTATTAGGTACCTAACAATTACCCAGCATTTTTTGCTGGGTAATTGTCTGATTCAAGACTTTAGTCTGCTGGCCGCGCAGCGGCCAGCTTTAAACCACCCGCTAC
>ERZ791915.293-NODE-293-length-57581-cov-14.015523_pt1 | contig 57581 bp, 65 predicted proteins | sample MGYA00510139_ERZ791915 | MGnify/ENA primary metagenome ERZ791915 (study PRJEB30046, sample SAMN00792117) | human gut metagenome | study: EMG produced TPA metagenomics assembly of the A metagenome-wide association study of gut microbiota in type 2... | reverse complement strand
TCTCAACAGGTCATGTAATTGATACAATGGAACGATAGCGGGGATTTTGAACACCCCCGTGTGCAAAGAAAATATTATTTAAATCGGCACATAAAAAAACGTGAACTCATGATAATATTTACTCATAAGTTCACGGCTTTTAATTATTCCTATTCTTTGCAAAATCGCTATGCTACCAGACAGATATCATTCAGTTCATCATTAGACATTCTTTGACTAGGCTGTTACAACAGAATTTTTCCTGCCTATGTTTAATGACCTTTTTAAGCTATTCCGGTAGGCCCCAATTCCGGTTAGCATCGTTTCTTCTATTCTCACTATAGAGGCTAGGTTTACATAATCTTTGACGTTCTCCTTTCGAGTCAATCCAGCTAAATGTTACTTCTGAATCATGTGTTTTCCCCGAATTACTCTGATAAACAGAGACAGACTTTTTAACTTCAATACCATCCAGAATCATCGTTTTACATCCACGAAATGCACCGAATTTACGATAAAACACACTGTCTAACAAAGAATATGAAAAATCGTCTTCTTTGATTTTATCAGGATTTTCAATAAGATATTTTTTTCGTTCATCTTCCCGTCTAATTCTGTCAGCTTCTTTTTTAAAGGCACTTTCTTTATCAATGTACGCCTGCAACGTTGTTGATTCAGCTATACTTTTTCCCTTATGCATGACTAAATCTCCGTTTCGATACAGTTTCATAAGGACTTTAGCTCCTTGGGGGCTTATTCTTATCGTAGTTCCGTAAAAAGACAGCACCTCTATATGAATAGATTCGTATTCCTCTTGTGATAATTTCGTTTCACCAACACGATAACCGAAATCTGATATCTCCATAGAACCAGGTACATAGCTTATTTCCAAGGCATCGTCAATTAATTTTTTTGATTTGTTGGGCATAACCCCTGGTAAACATTTCAATGCCTCTACCAACGTCATGTATTTTTTGCCACTGCTTCTTCGTATAAGTCCATTTTCCGCGTCCTCCATTTATCGGCTGTTCTTCCAATTATTATATCATAGGCTAGAAAATAACACGAAAAATCGGCCATAATCAAGTTAAATCTACTGATTATGACCGATAGTTCCTTTATGCTTTGATTTCTGTCCCGTCTTTGAAGGTTACCCGGATGTCTTCTTTGCTGTAAACGGTGATGAAATCTACCAGACTGCACCATAGCCTTTCGTCAAAAATCTTGACGAGTTCCTGCTCCTGTAGGTCTTTGATGAAGCTTTCCAGTTGCCGGCTTTTAGCAATGCGCCGTTTCATGGCAGCACAAGCCTGGTCATACTTCTTCTTTGTTTCTTCATAACGACTGACCAGCTCATTGTACTTCCTGCTATATTCTTCCTGGTCCTGTGCCACCCGGGCGTTCTCGGCAATGAGCTGCTGTACCTGGTCAGCCAGCATATTCAGGTTCAATTCCAGTGCATCACGTTCTTTTTCCAGAGATGCGGTATCCGTGAGGTGTTTCTTTAATAAGGTGATGTTGCTGAGGATTTCTTCCTTGTTACCAATGAGCTGGTTGATGGCTTGGACGGAGGCATCTTTGATTTCATCTTCCGTCAGATGTGGCGTCTTGCAATGGTTCTTGAATTTATCGTTGCAGCGGTATATGGTCCTGCGATATTTGTCTTTCGAATGCCATACCTTGGCGCCGTACCATCCGCCGCAGTCACCGCACTTTATTTTGCTTGAGAAGATGGATACGCCGCTATAACGTTTCTTCCCTTCCCGGCGCCGCCTGATTTCTTCCTGCACCCAGTCGAATACCTGAGGGCTGATAATGGCTTCGTGGTTGTGTTCCACATAGTACTGAGGCACTTCCCCCTCATTATCCTTGGTTTCCTTCGTCAGGAAATTGACGGTGAACCGCTTCTGCAGCAAGGCATCGCCCTTATATTTCTCATTGGTCAGGATGCTCTCCACCGTTTTGGGGTACCATTTGCTCTTGCCAGCTGGTGTCTTCAGCCCTTGAGAGGTCAGCTCGCCTGCGATGGAGTGGAACGTATAGCCGTCCAGAAAAAGACGATATATCAGCTTCACCGTTTTGGCCTGTTCCTTGTTGACTACCATATTGCCGTCCGGCCCTTTGTCATAGCCCAGGAAATGTCTGTAGGGAACACTCACCTTACCATCAGCAAACCGTTTCCGGTGGCCCCAGGTCACGTTTTCCGAAATGCTCCGGCTTTCTTCCTGTGCAAGGCTGCTCATGATGGTAATGAGCAGCTCGCCCTTGGCATCCAGTGTCCAGATGTTTTCTTTCTCGAAATAAATCTCGATGCCCTTGTCTTTGAGCTTCCGTACCGTGGTCAGGCTGTCGACGGTGTTTCTGGCGAAGCGGCTGACCGATTTCGTAACGATGAGGTCAATCTTCCCATCCATGGCATCCCTGACCATCCGCTTGAATCCATCCCGGTGACGGGTATTGGTGGCCGAGATGCCTTCGTCCGTATAGATGCCGACGAATTCCCAGTCATCCCGTCCCCTAATATAGTTCGTATAATAATCGACCTGCGCTTCATAGCTGCTGATCTGGTCATCATGATCCGTGGAAACACGGGCATAGCCAGCCACTTTCCGCTTCTTCCGGCTGTTGATGGGAGCTGCTGTGAAGCGGCTGATGGTTGCTGGTATCGCTCTTACTGTTTTTGCCAATTTCCACCACGCTCCTTTCGTAGGGCTTTCATCTGTTCACTCATCCGTTGCTTCCTCTCTGGAGTCCATCGTTTCTTCCCCAGCTGGCTCATGTATTCCTTATAAGCTTCCGTATGGCGAGTTCCTTGCTTCCTCGGTTTCGTCCATGGCACAGTCTGTATCCTGCCATCCTTGAAATGGATAGTGATCCGGTCTTCTGCCCCAGCTTCCATAAAGTCGACTTCTTCCCGGAAACGGTCGCCATCAAAAGCTTCCAGCCCCATGGCATCAGCGGCAATCCTCATCAGGTCTTCCTCGCGGACGCTGAGAGAACAGCACTTACCGCCCTGGCCGCAGCGCCAGTGGACAGAGATTCCATGTTTCTTTCTTTGCTTGCATCGCCGGAAGGCGTGGCCGCATACAGCACAGCGTACCCGGGTTGTAAAAGGCGAGAACCGGGTACCTTTTCCATTGGCCATATAGTTTCTCATCCAATCCCGCTGACGGTCCTTGTACTCATCGGTCCAGCAGTCTTTCTTTGCTGTAGATACCCAGTGACGGGTGACTGCCCACCCATCTTTTAAATAGAAAATCATTGTATGGTGTTCCGGTACCATGATTTTGTCTACCTTATCCAGAAAGACCGTTTCATCGAATTCATCCAGGCCCAGGACCGCGGCACATTCTTCATTCAGCACTTTGGCAGGGATAGCGCCCTTCATACTGCATTTGCAGTTTCGTACCTTATGGGACTGGCATACCCATACTTCTGCTCTGCTTCTGTCATGGCGGATACTGTGGACGAAACTTTTGCCGCAGATACCGCACTTGATTTTCCCCGTGAAGCAGGAGGTATTCAACGCTTTATTGGCTAATGGACCCAGCTCACGCCGCCGTGCCATTTCCTGCTGCACGTAGTCGAACGTTGCCTTATCGATTATGGCTTCATGGGTATTCTCGACATAATACATCATCAGCTCGCCACGATTTTTCTTTCGATGCTTGGTGATGGGGTCTGTGATGTACTCCTTTTGCAGTAGCAAGTTGCCTGTGTAGGTGATGTTGGTAAGAATCTTTTTGATATTCGAATCCAGCCATTGGCAACCGTTCCTTGTCTTGACTCCCTCCGCAGCAAATTCCCGTTCTGTCTCCAGCCGGGACTTCCCGTCAAGGAAATTCTGGAAGATGCGTTTGACGATGGCCGCTTCCGAAGGAATGACAACTAACCGGTCACCCTTCCAACGATACCCATAAATCCGGAAATGCCCATTGGGGATGCCTTTTTCATATCGTTTCTTTACCCTCCATCTGACATTTTCACTGATGGAACGGCTTTCTTCCTGGGCAAAGGATGCGAGGATGGTCATCATCAATTCCCCATCCCCGCTCATGGTATGGATATTTTCTTTCTCGAACCAGACCTCGACGCCTTGCTCTTTCAGCTGGCGTACTGTCTGGAGGAGGTCGACCGTATTTCGGGCAAACCGCTGGATGGATTTGGTGAGGATGATGTCGATTTTGCCCGCTTCCGCATCTTCCAGCATCCGCTGGAAATCCTGCCGCTTCTTGATGCCCGTCCCGGAGATGCCGTAGTCCGCATAGACACCGGCATATTCCCAGTCCGGGTTCTTCTGAATCAGGCTGCTGTAATAGCTGACCTGTGCCGAAAGGGAATGCTGCATCCGCTCCGATTCCATGGAGACACGGGCATAGGCTGCAACTTTCTTACGCTTCTTGATTCTGGGTATGCTTTGTTCGATTTTACGGATAGTCCGCATAAAATCAGCTCCTTTCGACACTATATATCACTCTGTTTGATACAATTAGCAAGTGTATAAGTCGCCTGAAAATGGCTGATATTTGTTGAGCATCTCCTGCTCGAAAGCCAGGTACTCCTTCTCGGTGATGAGTTTCTCTGCCAGCATCGCCCGTGCCAGATGCAGCATCACCTGGAAGGCTGCTTCATTATGAAACGTCCTTTTATCCATGGTGACCACCCCCGAACCGGTATTCGATATAGCAGGCATGGGAGCAGAACTTCCGATGGCTGTTGCCGTAAACACTGAACTCTTTGCCGCAGTTCGGGCAGGTGAAAGTATAGACTGCCTTCCGCTTCACCAGCTCCAGATGGGTATTCCACCACTTGTTCCGGCAGGAATCCGAGCAGAACCGTTTCCGCTTCCGTCCAGGATTCTGCTCAACGGGCCTGCCACACTGCTCGCAGACCGCTGTCGCCTTTTTCGTAACCAGGCTGTGCCGCCTGCAGAACGATTTCACCGTATTGATGGAAATACCAACTGTTGCCGCAATCTGCCCGTACCCTGCCCCATCCCGGCGCAGGGCGATAATCTTTTGCTTCTGTTCATCCGTCATCGAGGACACCTCCTGAAAATTTAGCTTTCAGGAGTAATAGGACAGAACGGCTATCGTTAAGTACTTCAAAAGCAAAAAAATTACGGATGCCCACGTGAGCATCCGCTATTATGAACAGTATTCAGTTATCTTCCGCAGTAGTCGCAGACAATATCTACGCACTTCTGCAAATCCTTCTTTATATCGCTTCTCCAAAAACGCAGGATTAACCAGCCCATATCGTTTAATGCATCATTGACTTCCTTGCTCTGTTCGACATTCTGCTTTAAATTCTTCTGCCAGAATTTTTATGTAATATAAATAGTTACAATTAAGGTCAAACTAGTGTAGCTCCCCCCTTGACTTTTACGAGTTATTCTCGACTATAGTTGGGTGAGAAGCTACACTAAATTCAGGAACCAAACTATTATCTTTCGTTTCTCATATCAAATATGAGTTGCTCTATTATCCTGTTCGAGAGATATCTGGACTTTATATGGGTTGCTATTTACGCCTTGTGAACGTACGATAGATTTTTCTCGCTCCCCGATACAAACCTTTTAAAGCCGCTAATTGTTTGGGCTTATTTTCCAGTTTTACACTGACTTTGTATTTTAGATAATCGCGATTCATGTAATACAAACAGATGGCGCGTTGCCATTTTGAAGGAATCCAATGCAAGGATAAATCCATAGAATTGGAAACACCACTTGCCACATTTTCTACCTGGCGATTCCAGAAATCAAATGTACTAACGGTTTTCCCTAATCCTAGTTTATCTTCAAAATCACTATAAGCAAAGATTTGCCGATCTTTCAATTTTGCCATGGCAGAATAATACTCAAAGGCCAAGCTGGCATCTTCTCTTTGATAGTATAAATAATGAACGTCTTCTCCAAAAAGATTTACCATCGTGTGTACATAATCCAAGGCCTTGCATTGGATTATCGAAACAATATAATTTTCCATGTAGCTCGGATGATACTCTTTAAATACGGGTATGACTGTTCCGTCCTTAATTTCCAAAGAGTCACAAGAGGGAGCTTGCTCCGATATCAATAATTCACGGATAATGCCTGTGACGCCAGGTGAATACTGATAAAAGGTATGAAATTCCATGTCTCGCTTTTGAGCTCGATAAATGGGAAAATGGTTGTTAATGTGGATATAATACGGTGTTACATCAAAGCCGTAATTCCGCCGCAGGTTGGATTCAACCCGACAGCTGTAACCCACATCAAAGGTTGCTGTTTTCCCCTGGAAAGATGGTTTTAAATATTGATAAATTTTCTCTTTATAAGCTGCTAGTTTCTGCAAATCCAAGCAATGATCTTTAAATACTTTTACGAAGGCATAGAATTCGTCCAGAGAGGAAAATTCTTTATCAATCAAAAAGTCATTTTGCTGACAAAACAGCTCCTGCTTTTCATATAACTCATTGGACATAATATTCTTAAATTCGTTGAACATTTTGCGAGGTGTCTGGTTAAAAATATTGAAATTTGGAACCATACCGTCTAAGTCATATGGGTTGTCAATCTGTAAAGGCAGCATGACTGAACGGGTTAAATATAGATAGTCCTGGCGCACGGTAAGATGATACACTCGATTGAGTTCTTTAAAGCATAATTGAGCCAGATAACCATCGCGAGCCATAAAGTTAAGATTATCATACTGATTTTCTTTAACTTCATCTGCCAGCCATTTTGCTACGGCAAACATATGTGGGCCTAATGCCAACGTTCCGATTACACAGGGATCTGCATTAAAATCTGTCTCCGTGTTGAATTGCACATACGGATTGGCAAAAACCTGATTTGCTGCAACGGCCATTAAACATTGCAATCCAAAGAAACGCATAAATTGATAACCATCCCGTAGTGCAAATGGAGAGCCATATAACCGATTAAATAAATCACCGCCATAAAGTTTTGGTACAACATTCATAAATCGGTCAACAGCCTTGGGAAAATGCATGGACTGGAGTCCTTGTTTATGTGCCATAGTAACGTCGGAGTCTTGATTATCTCCTATATGAAGAATGGCCTCTGGAGAAATGGCCAAATCCTTGCAGGCAAATTGAAATAAATGCCCAGACCATTTTCCTAATTTCACATCGCTGGATAAATAAAGTTTTTCATAACCTTGGTAACCGCATTTGGTAAGAATTTTTTCGATGGTATCTTTAGGAAGATACATGTCCGAAGTGATTATGACTTTTTTCCCCAGTGTTTTGCAAAGGTCGAAGATTTCTTTGGCATATGTACGGGGATGACAGTATTTGATTTCCAATTCAATTTCTTTATCCCTTATGTGGTTGCGTTGTGCATCAGTAAGGCCTAAATATTCCTGAATTACGTCATAAATATCGTCCAATGTAATTTCTTCCCAAGACGGGTGCTGAATTTTTCCCACTTCCCGGGCTCTTTTTTCCGCGGTAATTCGAATATCTTTAAAATCAAGTAAGTCTCCAGCTTTTAAAAGTTGATTTGCATAAATGCCGACCAAATAAAATAAATCTGTAGGATTCCAGAATGGACGCCAGACTAAGGTGTCGAATATATCGAAGCTAATGATTTTCGTTTCTGATTGATTAATTGTTTCTTTCAATTTTTCCTGAGGTAACTCTTTAATAGTTGTAAAAATTTCATAAAAGCAATTATCTTCCGCAGCATATTGTTCAGTCTCTTTCTTGGATACATCAATCAATCGTAATAACTTTTGCTTTTTCCAAATTGATAAATTGCTCTCGTTAATATTTCGTCTCCAAATTCTCACTAACCGTTTTTGCCAAGAATTCAATGCCGACGAGAGCGTTGTATCCTGTAATTCTTTTTCAAAAATTATATTCAGCACATGGAAGACATGTTGGATGTCTTTGATGTTTTTGATATATTTTTTTGTATTTCCGTCAAGCCCTGTAGAACTATCGTCATCTTGGACGTAATAAACAAAATCTCCATGGATATTGGTCAAATGCTGGGAGAAATAATAAAAGACAGAAGAATACAGTATATCTTCACACATAATTAAGTGCTCGGTTTGCAAAGCCAAATAAGGAAGGCACTTTTCCACGAGATCGCGACGATATATTTTATTCCAGACAACATGCAAAGAATAATCTCTACCACTTTGATCAAATAGGAGATTTTTCACAGAGTCTCCTCTCAAATCAATATCTTGAATTCGAGTATGGAAAAGATTATTGTAAGTATAATGATCTGGATATTCTAAAAGCACTTCTCCTAATACCATATCCGAATCCGTTGCTTCGGCTTTTTCAACCAGGCGGCGATAAAAATCAGCCGATACATGGTCATCACTATCCAAAAAAGCGATATACTTCCCGTGGGCAGCTTTCATGCCTGTCATTCTGGCTAAAAATAGCCCTTTATTCTTTTCATGTTCAATCAATTGAACCCGCGAATCGCTATCGAGGTAAGAAGAAATGATTTCTGAGGCGTTTCCCTTGGAACAGTCATTGACAACAATCACTTCAAGATTTGGATACGTGCAGTGAAGAACACTATCTAAACATCTCGTTAAAGTCTTTTCCGTCCCATAAACGGGAATAATGACCGATAATAAAGGTCTATCCGTAAGTTGTGTCACGATTTCATCTCCTCATATTCACTGCAAATTTCTTGGGTGTCACCAATGGCTTTTACTTTCCCATGATCCAGCCAAACCACTTTGGAACATAATTTTTGAATTAAATCATTATCATGCGATACCATAATGATGGTGACGCCTTTTTCAATCATTTTTCGAATTCTTTGTTCGCATTTTTCCTGAAAGCGATAGTCACCAACACTAAGCACTTCATCGACAATCAAGACATCTGGTTGTACCATTGTTGCAATAGAAAATCCCAAACGGGCATACATGCCGCTGGAGAAATTTTTTACTGGTACATCAACAAACTGCTGGAGTTCAGCAAAATCAATGATTTCTTGGAAGTGTTCTTTCATATATGCTTCTGAATGACCTAAAATAGCACCATTCAAAAAGATGTTTTCCCGAGCCGTTAGTTCTGGATCAAAGCCAGCCCCAACTTCGATCAACGGGGCAATTTTCCCCTTGACCATAACTTTTCCGGTTGTCGGCGCCAAAACGCCTGCTAAAATTTTCAGCAGTGTCGATTTACCGGCTCCGTTCAAGCCAATCAATCCTAAGATTTCCCCCTTCTCTACAGTAAAGCTGACATGTTGTAGTGCTATGAAATCATTATAGAGAAGCTTACCTTTAATTAGCTTCATAAAATATTCTTTCAGGGAATCCACTTTTTCTTCCATTAGGTTGAAATGCATGGAAACATCCTGGACTTTGATGACGGTTTCTCCCATGATGCCTCCTAGATATATAAAATAAAGTGATTTTGGTTTCTGTGGAATACGTAGCAACCCACTGCAAAAAATATTGCTGCGATTAAAAAGCAATGCCATAAAAGAGGTTCGGTCGGCAAAACGCCTTCATAGACAGACATACGAAAGGCTTTAAAGAAATAATAAAGAGGGTTACATTTTAGCAAGAACCAATATTGATCCGGTACGATTTTTTCCGGATAGAAAATAGGTGTAGCATAACTCAAAAGACTTATCAACACCCCATAGAGATGGAAAACATCTCGAAAGTATACAGCCATAGTTGAGAGAATTAAACCGGCGCCAAGGCAAAAAAAGAAAAATAGCGTCAAGGGAGCAATAAAGCTAAGCATGGCCCAATTCAATTCTTTCCCGGTAAGTAGAATAACTAGAAGCAGTGCTGGAAAGGTAAAGCACAAATTGACGCAACTGGAAATTACCCGGGAAAACGGGAAAAGATATTTTGGAATATAAATTTTCCGAATCAAGGCACTGTTTTCAATGATAGATCCCATGGCGAAATTGGTGCTTTCTGCGTAGAAATTAAATAAAATCTGGCCGGTCAAAAGATATAATAGATAGTTTGGAATATCAAACCGAAAGATAGTGGAAAAGACCATACTGGTCACAGCCATCATCAGTATCGGGTTTAAGACGCTCCATAGGACCCCTAGAACAGAACGACGATATTTCTTTTTGATATCGCGAACTACCAATACTTTTATTAAGAAGCGATATTTATAGAGTTCTATTAAGAATTTTTTCATTTGTTAACCCTCTAAATGCAGGAAGTGCTTCCAAAAATACGCATTGGAAAGTTGTTCCTGTCGAAATGTTAAATAATCTTTATGAGATTGGTTATAATGTAGAATAACCCGTAGTATTTGTACAGGAAGGGACAGTAAAATGCGTCTGTTTGCAGAATGATTGAAATGATCGATAAGGCCATTGATTTCCTGCATTTTTTTATCTGCTGGCAGACTGGTAATACCGGTTAGGCCACTGTCATAATCTTTTAAGGCGAGTTTCAGACAATATAACCCAATCAAATTTCCTTCCAAAAGCCGTTTAACAAATCTTCCACAAACAGCCATCCAGAAAGTAAAAAAGCCGCAGCCTTCGGCGTAATTGTTAATAATAAGCATATTGCGGTCAGAATAATAATTGACTACAGGACTTATCTTTGATGCAAAAGACTGATGCCAGACACCAATCCCGTTCATGTGAATAGGCTCTTTGGCATTGCGGATACCGTATTCCATATCATCTCCCTTCACGAAGACGGGCAAAGGATACCCAATTTCTTTAATTCTGTTCACAGGTATACAACAATACCACCAAGCGCCATATCGATTTCTTTCTTGGAGGAACTGTTCATTTTCAATTAATTTTTCTTTATTTGTTAAATCGAATCCTTTTCCAAAACCATATAGGCGGATTTTTCCCCAGTGAGCAGTATTTTCATATTGCTGTATAGGATTTTCTAAATTCAGCATAGCCCCGCTGAGGGTGCTTTTTCTATAAACATCTTTCAACCCACACAATACACTATGTGTACGCTCAAGTACAGTTGTATCGAGAACGATATCATCATCCATTAAAAGAACATAGTCTGTATTACCTGTAGACACGTATTCCAGCATCCCCCGCGTAAACCCACCGGATCCGCCATAATTAGGATTATGAATTAAAGAAAATTTTTCTGTCCGTTCTTCAGGCAAAGTATTACCGTTGTCTACAACCAGTACATAAAGCCAGGGATTATTTTTTTGATAGGCTTTTAAAAGTGACATGTTTCGCGTTACATACTCTTCTCTTCTAAAAGTAGTAATAGAGATGCCAATCGTCTTTTCTTGCCAATTATCAAAAGTCCCGTACCATTCGCCACCAAGATAAGCAGCATCTGCTGAAACCGGCGTCAAGGTAAAACCAATAATTTCCTCATTTATCTTATTTACATCAATAGACCGGCAATAATCCCCGGTGCAGTGATCTTCTAAGAGAAAATGTACACCTGTATCATCTCCGGTTTGCCAATTGATATCCCAAGTACCTTTGAGGCGCAGTTTTAATGTAACCGTCTGGATAGTAGTGTATTTTACCCATTTTCCCAAGCTGAACCCATTGAAATAGGTAAAAAAATCCAGTATATTTCCTTGTCGTTGAATATAGAGTTTCTCTTTGGCTGCGTCATCTGTAGCGGCAAGAGCATATAATTTTCTCTCTTTAGTTTCCATTCCCTCTCTCCTTCCCTACAAATTTACATGCTAATTTTTTAATTTATTGAAGCTGATTTACATCTTGCAAGTTCACTACAAGAACCAGCAGTCTACAATTTTTTGAATAAATAAATATCGCGTAACCACACTTTGAAGTATAATGAAACTAACACAAAACACCATTTCAAAGGAGTTACGCAATAAATTTATTATACCTCAAAAATTCGACAATGGATAGCCTGTCTCGCTGTTTTTCTTCTTATTTTCCCACGGCAACCAGGCTAATGCAGTTTCTGCTGAAAATGTAAAAATAAGCCGGTATGGAACATCTCCCCGATGCACCATACCGGCTTTTCCCTACGCAATCTTCTGTTTTACATCAGCCACGATGGCTTTGACCGCCTGCTGCATCAAGGTGATATACAGCCTGTTCCGAATCTTCACCCACCAGCTGGTGGTGGTCTGGATTTCGGCTTCCAGCGGGTCTGTGAGGTTCTTCATCTGGGCTTCCACCATCGTCTGGACGTCATCCAGGTCGATGGACTTGATGGCTGCTTCGGCTTCGCTCCTGGCAAAGCCTACGACGGCATCGGCGACGGCTTTCTTGATTTCATCACGATTCATAGTCACTTACCTCCTAAAATCAGTTGCTCATAATCGGTGATGCCCCGTGCCACTGCTCTGGCCAGGGCATCCTGGGCATTGGCCAGGATGTCTTCATCATCTGGATTGGTGATGAAGGCCAGCTCGACCAGGACAGCGGGCATCTCGGTGTTCGTGAGGACATACAGGCCGTTGACGCCGGGCGTGGCAATCTTCACGCCCCGGTCTGTCGTATCCAGGGCATCGACAATCTGGTTCTGGATGCAACTAGCCAGCATGCTGCCACGGTAACTGCCGGCACAGGCCCAGGTTTCCGTGCCGTTGGCTTCTTCGGATTCAGCGGCATTGCAGTGGATGGACACGAAGATGTCGGCATCACTGGCATTGGTGGCCTCGCAGATTTTCTCCAGGCTGTCAGACTGGAGCAGTTCTGTTGCTACTCCTGCCGCATTCAGGTAACTTTCCGCAGATTGACCGACTGCCAAAGCGACATCGCACTCACGCAGACCGCTTTCACTATTGACGGCCCCCGGATCGGGATGGCCGCCTGGCGCATGACCGGGATTCAGGAATACTTTCATGGTTTTTCTTCTCCTTTCTGATGAACGGCGGACTTCACGGTGCCGCCGATGTAACCGAGAAGCCCTGACGCAATGGACATAGCCAGTTCGTTCAAGGCATAAAAAATCGCCAGGATCAGTGCTGTGACCAGACCGATGATGACGATACAGTCAGGAATATTGATTTTTTCAAACAAATTTACCCCACCACCTTAATCGTCAGTGTCACTTCGGTCTTTGACTCGGCACTTTCTTTTAGATAAGCATATAAGGCATCCGATATTTTCCCCATCATGGTGACTCCTAAATCTGTATCTTTTTCATAAGACAGCTTTGCGCTATCCGTTATCCCTGTCCCCGTCGTAAGTTCAACCTGGCAGCCCGCATAGCGTTGTTCTCCCTCTACCAGGAACAGAATGCCTTTATCACTGTCATTGCCAGCAAGCAAGGCCCCTCCTATTTTAGGACTCTCCGGTGATTGTTTCGTCGTGGCGAGCAGATATCCCATCAGCCACTGCGTGCCCTGTCCCGTCATCGTAAGGCTTACATCTGTAAAAGGAACAGTGGGAATCGGGGCGGCGTCGGTTGCACTGACAATCATGCCATTACTGATGGTTGCCGATATATAAGCAAGTTGAGGATTGGTACTGCTGCTTTCCTGCTCTTCCCCGTTGATAGTGATTTTCCCCGCATAATAATCGGTATCTGCTTTCAAGTTGATGCTCAAGGTATCCTGATACGTTGTAGCATATACGGTATTTCCATCTGAGTCTGTTTGTGAGGATAACTCCGGATGGTTGCAGGTAAGCGTAATGGTCTGATGCTCTTTTTGAATCAGGGTTATCGTCTTTCGTGCATCTGCCTGTGACAGGTCAGCCGTCCCCGTCACCAGTTCACCCTCTGAGGTATAAAACTTTTTCCCCTTAGCCACATCGGCGGCTTTCGCCGTTGTGTCAGACACTTCGCAGAACCGTGCCCTGCCGCCGTTTTTTAGGGGAATCAGGATGGATGGCACTTCGCTGTAACTGGCTCCGGCTATCGTCACATTTACCTTCATGGCCTTCCCTCCTTACTCGACAGTCAGGATTTTCGTCAGGCTGTCCTGGGAAACGGAAACGGTCGTCAGACTGCCCGTCACCTTGGTACCATTGATGTAGGCCGTCTTACCGCTGACAATCGTCCCCGCGGCGGCGGTGGCATCACTGGTATCGACTACGCTGGACTTGCCGCTGATGCCGAGGACCGTCACCCCGGACTTGATGTTCCCGCTGACCAGCTTGGCCTGTTCCTCGCTGCTGATGCGGACTGCCCCTTTGCCGTTATGGAACCCGGCCGGGATGGTATACGTGCCATCGGCCTTGCTGATACTGCCGCTGATGGCTCCGTTATTGGGCATGGAACCCGCGACGAAGCCGTTCCCGATAAAAGCGGATTTTCCCGTCAGGATATCGCCCGATGCCGCCGTAGCCCCGGTCGTATCATAAAAGACAGCTGTCCCCTGCCCTTCTGCCAAAGGGATGGAAACCTGCGGCACTTCCGCATACACGACCGAATTGATTTTTACGTTTTTCGCCATGTTGATTGCTCCTTTACTCGACTTTCAACTCATAGCCATTAAAGCTGATCCTACCATAGTTCGACGGGATGGCAGCTACCGTCACCCGGGAAAGGGCCGCATGGCCACTGTCGGCAGTGATGACCTGCTCCTCATCGGACGGAACGATACGTTTTTCCTGATAGTCCCCGGACGGGGCATGGGGCATGGAAAGGATGCCGATGAGGCTGTTTTCCTTATGTGCCATCGTCCGTCACGCCTCTTTCCAAGAAAAAAGGCCGGGACGGGATAAGGGTATCGGTGTATCCGTTCTCCCGCACCAGCTCCACATCATAGACATAGCGGCCACAGGAAAGCCGCCGTGTATCGTCCGGCCAGAACACGAGGAAGCACTCCGTTCCTTCCTGCCGGATGCCCTGTTCCAGTGTCTTGGTCAGGACAGGTCTTTCATCGGTGAGACTGCGCTTCAGCGTGAACGTCAGCTCATCGCGCTTTCCAGGGATGAAAGGTTCCCCCGTCACACGGTCGCAAATGACCAGGCGGATTTCTGCCGAATCGCCCCTCACCAGGCGAATCCGGTTCTGCACCACGGAGAAGCTCATTTCCATCCCCCCTGTTCCGGCTGCCGCTGTTCCATGGCATCCAGCCTGCGGTGGGCATGTTCTGCCAGGGCTTCCACCCGGGACAGCCGTTCCGCCATCTTCTGCCGCTTGGCTTCCGTATCCGACAGCTGGCGGCGAAGTTCTGCGATACAGTCTCGGAGGCTCCGCACCGATTCATTCAGCGGCTTGATGACGCTGAAATTAAAGATGACGCCGCAGAGCATCAGGACCGATACCAAGGATGCGGCCATCTGTAACCATTCAGCCATATTCCTCACCTCCTAGCCTGTCCGCTGGAACATGTACACGACGATGGACGGCTGCATGTTGTTGTGCGGCTGGCCACCACCCGTCCGGGAAAGGCTGTGGGAATGATTCCCATCCCAGGAGGTATGCCCGTCCACCTGATTCCCATGCCAGCAACCGTCGCCATAACCTACGGCAACAGGTGCATCATTGCCTTCACAGGCATCCCACTGGAAGTTGCGCGGCAATGACCCGCAGGACCAGTGACGATGATTTCCGCTGTCTCCGACTGTATGGCCATGAGCCGGAGTTTCTGGAATCGTAAGGTTGTGCTTCTCCTCACCCAGCTTGTCCCCGGCCTTGTACATGGTTCCGCTGTCTGCTGCTCCGGCCCCGATCAAGCAACGTCCCATGGCAAAGGCCACCCAGGTTGTCCCGGGCCAGTATGTCGCGGGATTCTTCCCGTCCGCAGAAATGTAGATGGCATTGACAGGGAACGGGCATGCCTGGATCTTGGCCACGGCTTCCTCGTCCATATCGGCGTAGGTGACCTTGCCCCAGCTGCCGTTGCTGTGCAGGACGGTATTCAGCTTCCCAGCAGAAGGTGACGGGACCATCCCGCTCTGGCCCGCTGTCTTTTCACCGCAGCCGCTGAAATCAGGCAGGGTAATATCCGTCGTACCATCAAAAAGCACCCGGTGAATCTTCCGTCCCGTCTGCAGCTTCGAAGCACTGGCCGCATTGCCGCTGATGCCGCTGGCATGAGCCTTGGCATCAGTCAGATGGGCGTTGATGTCGGCTGCCGTAGCGGAAATCCGTTCATAGAGCCGGGCGTCATTGCTGACCAGCTGGGAAACTGTCTTGTTCTGCTGGTTGAACACCACTGGGTCTTCCGAAAGATACTGCGGGAACAGTACATCATAATCCAGGGTATTATCCACCGCTTCGGTTGGGCGTACTTCCTGTCCAGCACGGTCAGGAAAATCTGCCGACCATTTTTCCTTGATATACTCAGGCATTTGCCATCACTCCTTTTCCGGATACGATGGTCGCTGTTGAGAACGTGGCCTCGCCATTCCAATAAATCTTCCCGTTCCAGGAATATCCCAGGTAGATGGCATAGCCCAGATGGGCTGGCTTGTAGATGTCAAGCTGGTCAATCAGTTTCTGTAGCGTTTCCGTATCCTCGTCATTCATAATGCAGTACACCTTGAAATAATATTCTTCATTCACTTCTTCTATATGCCCAACGCTGTACAAATTGATGATGGAATTCATGAAATCCACCGTGGACACATCCACATGCTGCAGCTTAAAGAGAATCCGCTGCCTGCGGAATTCATCCGTGTCCCCGTCACTTCTTTTTATTCCCAAGAAAGATTCATAAAGGGGCAGCGCCCAGGTAGCTGTGTTCACGAAGAAGTTGTCTGCCAAATCCTGCAAGGCCAGCCGCAGCCGGTTATGCTCCGTGCTGCAGGTATCCGCCGCCTTTTTGAACATCGGATCTTTTTCCAGGAACTTCGGCAGATAATCCAGTACATCAATGGGGTTCTGTCTCATCCACTCATTCGCTGACAAGGTTCAGCACCACCTTTCCAGCTACCGGAATCTGTTCATTGGTCAGGCTGATGTTCTCCGACTTGCCATTAAGTTTCAAATTCCGATAATCTGTAATCCCGTTGACGCCCAGGATGAGACGGCCAATCTGGGCCAGGCTGACGTAAGACAAATTGAAACCGGTGTTCTTGAAGTAAGCCGATACAGCTACCGTCACAGCATCAATATTAGCCGTGCCATAGACCTCAGCTGTGATATCCACTGCCAGAGGTGCTGGTGACACCACGGTCACGGTCGCCCCAATAGGACGCTGGGATTCGATATACTGGGCCACTTTCTGAATCAGCTCGTTCGAGGCCGATTCATTCTCTGCCGTCACGATGATGACTTTCACTGTGCCGTTTCCATTCCAGAGCGGGATAATCTTGCAGTTCCCCACCCCGTCCACGGACATGGCCCAGGAACGGTAATGGTTAGCATTGCCGGAAGTAATGGGCTGACGAACCCGGAACAGAAGCCTTGCCAATAAGGCGGCATCCGTTTCCTCGTCGGCCCCGTCCGTACATTTTTTCAGGTTAGTCACACTGTACACATTGGGAATGGAATAGGGGATTTCTGTAATCGTCCCCGATGCCACGTTGCCTTTTACGCCTGTATCCGCTGCCTGTACAGCGATTTCCACTTCAGTCCCATCAGCTGGAATCGTCGCAGATTCTGTCGTGTAGAACCGCAGCCCATCCTTCGTCTGGAACAGACTGCCACGGATGATATAGGCCCCGGACTGTCCGGTGACCGTCACTTTGCCATTGGCTTTTACCGCCTGTTTCCGCTGGATGCCGAATTCCTCAGCCCGCAGCGTCAGATAGTCTCCCCAGGCTGTTTCGGCAAAAGCCGCGTCCCGCAGCATGGCCATCTCCGCATAGCTGTTCTCAAATTCCACAGCATTGGTATCAATCATGTCCCGGGCAAACGAGCCCTCGATAGCCGTCTTGTCCGTATCAGTCAGCGTGTGCAGGGTCTGCACCATGCGGCTTTCAATCTGGTCTTTAGTCTGGGCATCGAACAAATTACTCATGCAAGGCTCCTTTCTGCGGTAACAGTCAGACTTTCATCGCTGTAAATGGATGTCACATCCACTAAAATGAACAAATCATCTTTCTCCCGCCGTTCCACATCCACCCGGTTGATTCGGGCAATATAGGGATTAATAGAAAGACCCTCCCGGATATTCTGGCGGATCTGGTCTGCCGTATAAATGTTGTTGGGCATCGTCCCCTGATACGGTTCGATGGTGATGCCGTATTCATCGTGATAGGCCAGATACCGGTACCGTTCCGTCATCAAGGTTTTATAAATCCACACCTTGAGGGCTTCGTCTTCCGTCACAGTGATGTTGTTCCCGTTCTCGTCATAGCGGAACCGGTGTTTCTCGAAGTCATAGCCGTATTCCGCAAGGAGCGGCAATGTTTCTCTGGCAGTAGCATTCTCTCCGGATGCCATTGCCACAAAAGGATTAGCCATAGCCATCCAACCTCACAATCTCGTCTAAAATCATATACTGCTGGATTTTCCCGTTCACCAGCATGGGCATAATGGCGACTTTCATGCCGGGCTTCAGGGTATCCGTGGTAATCACCGAATCGGTATAGTCGTTGTCAATCTCATGATTATGCGACTGGTAAGCCGCGTCCCCGCTGCCTCCTGCCCGGTTCTGGGTAGCCGATACCAGATGGCCTTCAGCTGTCCGCCCATAGCCTGCCAGAAGATAATGGGAAATCCACAGTTCCTCTTTCGTCAGGACGATGCCATTGTATTTTACCTTGATGTCCGGCGGAGACTGGAGAATCTCTCCGATCTGGATGGACGGGCTGTTGCTGCTTTTCGATACCTGCTCCATCAGATTCAGAAGGCTGATATATGGATTTTTCTGCATCTCCCGTCACCCCCTGGATGTCTTGATAATCGTCGCCGGGTAATAGTCGCTTCCCATATCGATGCTGCCTTCGTAATGGTGAAAACAGCCGTACACATTGGAGCTGTTCCCCCAGCAGCCGCCGTTGCCATCATAGACCACCACATGCCAGTTCGGGTCGGGTTTGCTGTAGCGGTTGTACATGATGATATCGCCTTTCTCGAGCTGTGACGGGTCGTAGGGAATCGCCAACCCCTGCGCTTCGGCATCGGCCCGGAGCTGGTCGCAGCCTTTGACGTTGCTGTTATATTCCTGGGCGGCAAAGGGCGAATACCCGGCTGCGGCAATTGTCGCCCGGTCTACGCATCCTTCAGAGCCATAAGGCGATACGGTGCCATCAAAACTTTCCATACAGGAATCCACTAAATCGCCTCCGGCAGCGTTACCACTTATTGATACCCCGCCATGACTTCCTGAAGAATTTGTGGCGGGTGGCACATAGTCGGGATTGGCGTTGTAGGATGCGCTGTCGAGTTCCTGTTTCTGCTCATCCAGCAGCTTGTTAAAGACCAGGTTCAAATCCATCGTGTGTCTGTTTCCCTCAATCCGATGGCTGTCCGACTTGATGAAGAACCGCCCTTTGAGTTGTTCTTCCTGGATATCCACAGAAAAACCGGCGATGCACTGGATATGGCCGAGAGCCTTGACAGACATGTCATGGGCCACTGTCTTCAGCATGGCCCGTGCCTGTGAGGCATCATCCTGTTTTGGGTCTGCCTTGCAGATGGCCTGGATGGTGCCGAACTTTTCGATGTCGGTCGTATTCGGCATCTCCCCTTTCGTCTGGCCCGCACTGTCTACAACCACCACCTTCGATACCATGTCTTCGATGGACTCGGATACGGACGCCCCGGTGAGATTCGTTTCATCACTGATGAGGAAGTTCTCCACCACCTGGTCATTGGTACAGACCACATTCAGCTTCCCGTCTGTCATGTAGATGTGGTAGCCCTTGCCGTCCTGTGCGGACTGATAGGATAGAGCCTGCTTGATAGCATCAGTCGCCGAGATGTCATCGGCAATGAAACTGCATACCACAGAAAGCTCTGGCATCGTTCCGGCTTCGATGGAGAAGTCATGGATAGTCTGCCGTATGGCATCCGCCACGGTCACATTGGCATATTTCCGGGTAATACGGGATTTGGCCAGATAGATGATGCTGTCGAAGGCCACAAAGCGCATGGTATACGATTCGCTGTCCCGGATCCGGGAAAAGATACGTCCCTGGAAAATCGGGAACGTTTCCTGCGTACCATCATCGATATAGGAAACACACACTTCATCCCCCAGCTCCAATACGGCATTTGTCCAGTCCTTGTCCTTGGTGGTATAGGCCATATCAAATTCCAGTTTGCGCCCGGCCTGTTCCACATCTCCCGACCAGGTATAGGAAAGTACATAGGCAGACAAATCCGTGTTTTTGGGTTTGTCTGCCTGTTGGTTTGCAGTATCCGTTTTATTAATTTTTGCTAACTGGAACATTCTCATCATTCCTTTTCAGGTTCATTGTGGTCAGCCGGATGATGTCCCCCGTCTTCAGCCCGCCGTTTCGGATGATGCTGCGGTAAACCTGGAACTTGGAGAACTGCTCATTGTTGAGTGTGACCGATTTTCCGATGGCCCGGCCCACGACATTGCCGATGCTGTCGCCCGGATAATAGGTGATGTTCTTCTTCATCTTCTGCCAGAATGATTCCGGCCGTTTGGCAAGGCCGGTAGTCTTGTCCGTCTTGGCAGACGCCGTGTCGGCTTCGACATAGCGGTATTCCATCAGCCCCAGTTCGTAATACACATCACCGCTTCCATCCTTCTCCCCAAACTTGAAAGAGCTGATCAGGCAGGGCATGGAAAGCGGCGTATCCGATACGGTAAGCTGGCAAACCTCGCCGCCAGTACGCATGGCTTCCAGCATAGAAATGCAGGTGTAGGGCGACATGCTGGCATAGGCAAAGGGATAATCCTGGGCGGGAAAAAAACCGGACAGCGTCAGCGACTTCAGCCCGGTCTTGCCTTTCATGAGATATTCCCCATAGTTGTTGATGTTCACCGTACCATGGTTCGTATTGACGGAAACCATCAGTTCCGAAGGCAGCACAGGAAAGGTCACGATGGAACTGCCTGCGGACAGGGAAATCGTCAGATTCTGTGCTGCCTGCCCGATAGCGTTCAGAATAGATTCAAGAAAAGATGCCATCAGATGGTCGCCCCTTTCATGCGATTCATGCCATACAACCGAATTTTTTCCACCAGCTTATTGGCTACGGCATCGATATCCTGTTGATTGCGAACGTTCATCGTATCGATATGGATGGTGATGCCACCATTTCCAGCCTGCAAAGCCTGATGGATGCTTTCATCATGCGGTACGACCGTACTGCCATTCGGCAGATGAACCAGTTCACCCCGGCGGTTTTCATTAATGACAGCAAAGCCGCCGCCAAAATTCTCGACACCTCTGGCAAAATGGCTGATGGGTTCAATATTAAATCCCACATGAGTTGGCGCTCCTCCCGTAACAGACGGAATGTCGATGGACAATCCGTTAAGGCTTCCAATCAATCCATTCACCTGGTCAATGACCCAATTTACACCACGCCGGAAGGTATCCTTAATGCTTTCCCAGATACTGGAAGCCGTCTCGCTTATACCGTTCATAGCCCCATCCCAAGCTGAGGTGAGCCATTGCATCCCGGCATCCACCGCTTCCGACACAGCCTGGACTGCCCCTTCGATGTACTGGGATACCGTGTCCCAGTTGCTCCAGAGAAGATACAAGCCCGCGATAATGGCCGCAATGATAATCAGGATAGGATTGGCCATCGCCGCCGCACCGACTGCCCGAATAATGGTGATGAGCGTTCTCCCTACAGTCAGGAATGTGCTTCCCAGACCTTTAGCCACCAGACCGATGCCTTTCACCACCGGGATGATACCCTTGAACTGTGTTGCCAGATATTTCGATACGCTCCCAGCCTTGCTGATGCCCGCAGCGATGGAGCTGAAGGTTCCGAAGGCCCGGCCGCCTATCGTCAGCACCCGGCCCAGAGTAGAACCAAAGAGCTGGAAGGCCACGATGCCGAAAGCCATCTGCCCGATGAGAGCTTTCTGCTCCGGTGTCAGCGACCGGAACCAAGCCGCCAGTTCCTTCACCCGCAGGGACATAGCCTTAAAATAGGGTGTAAAAGAAACGGCCAGATCCATCCCGGCGTTCTTCAGCTGGTTCATGGCGATCTGCATCTGCTCGGAAGGCGTCAGCATTTTCTCATAGGCTTCCCGGGTCATGCCGACAGACTGGGCCATCTGATTCATGACCTTGTCGAAATCCCCGGCCCCCTTGCCTGTCAGGACCAGGATGCTGTTGAGTCCTTCAACGGAGCCAAAGAGCTGTGCCATCTGTTCGGCATCACCGCCAGTCGCCGTTTTCACTTCTTCAAGGAACTTCACCCAGCCCACGCTTTTCAGATGGGCGGCGTTGAATTCCAGGCCAAGAGACTGAGCCAGTTTCGCGGCTTCTGAGGACGGTTTTAAAATATTGCTGTAGGCCGCCTTAAGGCCGGTAATGGCCTCACTGGTTCGGATGCCATTCTTGGTAAGGACGGCAATGGAACCGAACAATTCCTGCGTACTGACATTGAGCTGTGCGGCAATCGGGATGACATTGCCCATGGACTGGGCCATTTCGCCAAAGGATGTCTTGCCGAAGTTCTGTGCCAGGAGCATCTGGTCCGTCACCGCCGTAGCTTCCTCTGCCGACTTCCCATAGGCATTAAGGACGGTCGTGACGCCGTTGACGGCGGTCGTCGCATCCGTAAAGCCTGCTTTAGCGGCAATCGTCATATCCTTAACAAAACCAACAGCATGGCCAGCATCGACACCCGCCGAAATAGCCTGATAGACCGACTCCGAAAGGTCGGCCACACCAGCTCCGGTTTCATCACTGACGCTCCGGATTTCCTCTTTTATCTTGTCCATGGATACCACCGTCGTATCTACCAAGGTAGATATTTTAGCCAGACCATTGGTGAAATCGCTGTTCAGCTTAAAGCCCGCCGTGGCAGCAGCTAAAATAGGCGCGGACAGCAATGCGAATTTATCTGACAAGCCGGAAATCTTGCCACCCGTCTGTTCGATGCTCTTAGCCGTCCGTTTCTGTATCCGCTCATGTTCCGTCAGCTTATCTGACAAGCCGCTAACCGATTGTTTCGCCGCGGCCATCTGCGTTTTCATGGTTCCCAGGCTGGCATTGACGCTCCGCACGGTCGGCGTGAACAAATCCCGCAGCCGAATGGCGGCATCGATGACGTTATTGGCCATACTGTTTCACCTCACTTCAAATGAATGCATTTTTCTACTTTCCTAGCAGAGAAAATCGTGTAGAATAAAGGAAAGATATAAAACACAGAAAGGATGACAAATATGAAACCTGAAAAATCAGGAAATGATTTCATCGAACACTTTCCCCATAAAATATCATTAATTATTTTTCTATCATTTATAACTTTTTTACTGGCCGGCTGTGGCAACAACAATTCAGCTTCCAGCACTACGAGTAGTACCCATAAACCAGAAACCCAACAAACTCAATCTATAAAAACTAATTCTGAATCACATAAAAATGACCAGAAAGTACAAAAACAATATTCAAATACAAATCAAAACGCTCTCAATGCAAATAATAATATCCCCCAACATTATGAAAATTACTACACAAGTGATGATGGGGCCTATGATGAAGGTTACGAAAAAGGTTTAGAAGACGGCCATTATGATTGGGGATACAACCCCGAATATGAAAACGATGATTATATGGCTGGTTATGAAGACGGTTTTTCAGAAGGAAAATCTGCCCAAGAAAAAGAAAATGAAGATGAGTTTGATGAGTTTGAGTAAAAAGATAAATACTCTAGGAAATAACTTTTTTCTTTCCCCGTTCTTCCAGCTCATACCGTACAAACGCATACAGCACCTGCCGTTCCCCGTACCCCAGTTTCATGACCGCTGACGGCAGCAGGTGATGGTCCCTGAAAAGGAAGTACATCGCCTGCACTTCGCCATCGGTCTGAATCAGTTTTTTACGGCTTCATCCGCTTTTTTCTGCGTAGTGTAGCCGTTGAGTTCGGTAATCTGTGCCGTAAGGTCGGCAATCTCTCCGGCCAGGAATAATTTGCGTATGATGTCCGCCGGCAGGGTCGCTCCGAATTTTTCCATCAGCTCTTTGTTCTTGAAATCCGGGTCGGCAATCCCCGCCAGGAGCGTCTGGGTCTGCATCCGGTAAATATCCACGTCATCGGCGTTACCATTGGTGAAATCCACGGCCATCTTCTGGATGTCGGCATAGCGTTCCGGGTCAATGGCCCGGAGCGTGATAACGAAATCAAAGCCAAACAACTTACTCAGCCGCTCCATCTTCACCTTTTTTGTGGGCCGTTCGGCCAGCTTGTTCACTACGTCTGCTTTCAGCAGCCTATCTACCATATTCATAGTCGTTTTCTCCTTATGCTAAATCCAGTAAATCCCAGTCCGAGAAGGTGAAGCTGTAACTTTCTTCGCCCATCTTATCTACTTCCCAATCCGCCAGAATCAGGCTGTCAAAGGTCGCGCCCTTGATGACGATACGTTCACTGCCGATAGCATCCTTATCATCCAGAACGGAAACGATAGTTACTACCGTCTGTTTACCCGCCTTGATGTTGTCGTTCATCTTCTTGATCATGTAACTCGACACTTTATGGAGCTTCAGTTCCCCTTTGCAGTCGTAGCCCGTGACCTTGTAGCCCTTGCCCACATGGCGAAGCATCTTCACTTCTTCCTTGGTCAGTGTGACCTCGGCTTTAAAGGCTGTGGCTTCAGCCATCAAGTCGCCGTCGATATAGAGGTCGGCGTACTTGCCGTTCATGACCCGTTTGGCTTCCATGCTGTTCATACTGCCTCACCTCCTAGATATGAATAGTTACCGTCACGTCTTCCATGGCATCCAGGAGCGACGCTTTGACGGCGATGAACACATTGCTTCCGATATTGGCCAGCTTGATATCCATTTCGGACATGTCAGCCAGTTCCGCTTTGGTATATTTGCCGTTGGATTCCAGCCAGATCTTCGTGGATTCCACATCGATATAGGCCGTGTTCTGGTCCTGTTCCAGCAGACCTTCCTGAGCCAGCTGGTCGAGGTAGCCCTGAATGGCCGTCACCAGCAGGCAGCGGTTCGCATAGCTGTTGGCATATTTTCCGAGGTAATGGTCCTGGGCCGTCGTGCGGATATCATCATGCATCATATCCATCAAATCCACGAGCTTGATTTTCTGGAAGCTCGTCCCTTTGTCCTGGACGGTGGTCACCAGGGAGTTGATGCCCCGGGCCAGTTTCACCTTTTCGCCGTCAAAGAAGAAGAACAGCTTCCCGGCACCGGCCATGGTATCCATTTCCTCTTTCGTCCATACATCACAGCCGATGACCTCCGGCAGCGGTGCATAGGTACAGGAAATCGTCATGGGCGTCCCGGCGATAATGCCGGCAATGCGGCTGCAGTACTGCGCTGTCGTATACGTCTTGGTCTTAGTCTGGATCGTTTTGTTGACAAAGTTGATGACGCCTTCCGTGTCTGCCGTACAGTCCGGCAGCACAGCTTTTATCATCTTGTCCTTATTAGTACGCATCCCTTTGACCCAGGTGGCGATGGTGTCAATATGCGACGTTTCAATATCCGGGATAACCAGATAATCGAAGCGTTTATTTTCAATAACCTTCAGGATATCTGTATAGTCTTCCGTATCGCTGCTGATGATTTCGGCGATGACCTTCTTCGGACTGTTCACATAGCCCCGGAGCGCCAGTTCCAGCTGTTCCCGGTTGCTGTCCGACAGTTCCTTGGGAATATCATCTGCCGTATACAGGTTCGTTTCCGTTTCTGAAGGCAGCGTTTCTTCCTTCAGAATCATCAGGACAATGCCGCGTTCACTTCGCTCAATGGCACTAATGCCTTTTTCCTTGAACACGACGTTAATGGATGGCATTTTCATGTTTCGTTGTCTCCTTTCCCCGATACCGCTGATGCAATACCTTCATCAGTTCAGCGGTTTCCGTTTCATCGGCGGAATCATAATATTGGATAGTCATCGTCACCCGTCCGCCGTCATTGTCCTGCCCCATAAGTTCTTCACTCAGACTCAGGACAGCAAAAAACCTGTCCTGGACGGCAATTCCGTCACGGAACAGGTCTTCAGCGGCAGCCAGCACTTCATATATGGACGTACTGGCCGCCTGTTTTTGCGGTATATAGGTAATGTAAATATCCGTATCCCGGTATACGTCCTTATCGCCCTGCGGCGAAGTTACGGTCATGGACTTCAAGAAAAATGCAGGCAGCCGGAATCCTTCCTTCACTTCCTGCAGGTACACGGAATACGGGAACCGTTCTTTTAGTCTCTGCTGCACAGCCTGCATGATGTCGATGTCATGAATCATATCCCACCCGCTTTCTTGATGATTTTCTTCGTGAGCTTTTCCAGGCCGGGCTGCAAGTCCTGGGATTCGAACAACTTCACGGCTTTTTCCGTGTAGTGCTGGCCTTCATAATAGCCTACGGTCCTGCCGCCAGGCGTTTTCTTGACATGCCCGTTGTTCAGCAGGTGATGGACCGGGTGCTTGTTCGTCAGCTCATAGGTCAGTTCCGAACCGTTATAGCCCGTTACCTTGTGCTTCCATCCCTTCTTCAGCTTACCCGTACTGCCTTCCGGGGTCTGGTTCACACATTCTTTCTTGAGCTTGTTGCCAATCGTCACCAGCCCCTTTTCGGCGGTTCCTGGAAATTCCTCGATAGCCGATAGCAGTTTGCCGGACAATTCGTCTATCCCCTTAATATCAAAATCACTGTTGCTCATTGTCCTGCCCCCTGATTTCTTCCGTACAGTACAGTTCCAGGGATTCATGACGCATATACGGGTCTACTATCGTATCGATGTCATACAGATGATCCTGATATTTCACCTTCATGTCGTGGGTAATGCCAGGCCGCCAGCGGATGGTGATTTTGCTGTATTCCGTATCCGCCTTGCGTTCCATTTCATAGAACACCTTGCCCCTGGCAGGCTCGATGGATGCCCAGCAGGTACAATGAACCACATCTTGTAACGTATCGAATCCCAAATCGTCAGTCTGCGCTTTCCGGCTGATAATCTGCACTCTCTTGTTAAGTTTTCCCACCTGCATTGCGCTCTCCCCTTTCAAAAGCGGCTGCGCCGCACACCGAACAATAACCACCGCAGCATCTTCAGCAGTCCGGAATAATCCGCTTCTTCCCGGTGCTCATACAAAAAGGCGGCAGCATACAGAATGGCTTCATGGAATACGACCGGGTTTTCTTCGGCATCCGCTTCCTCGCAGCGGGCCAGATCCAGGCACAACGCCTGGGCCGTTTCCAGGGATGACAGGATGACGTCATCATTCGACGTGTCATCCTCATCAATCCGCAGATATTCCCTGGCTTCTTCCAGGCTAACCAGCATAGCTTAGGCCTTCGCTTTCACATCGAGAGCCTTGACCGCTTCCGGGAGCATCAGCATGCCATCGACGCGCTGGCTCGCGAGGAAGCCAATCTGGCCGTTGGCTGCATACAGTTCATTGAGGCGCTTGAAGGAGCGGGATTCCCTATCGGCAATCCAGTAATAGCTGAAGTCGCCAAAGAGGACCGGACGATTGCCGGCAGCCAGTTCCGGCGCAAAGGAGGTGCTGTAGCAGGGGCGGTTCAGAATGGTATCCGGGGTCCCCGCCGTAACGGACGGCTGCCAGATGTAATTGCCGTTGTTGTCTTTGACCTTGCGCAGAGCCTTGATGGTAGAATCGTTCAGGAGCCATACTGCTTTGCGGCGGTACGGGATACGCAGGGAATGGTACAAATCGATGACATCATCGAACGTGATGGACGCAGAATTTGCCGTTACACCCAATTCCGCAGACGGGAACACGCCGGTCGGCTTACTCTTGCCATCACCAACAAGGAAAGCTTCTTCTTCCTTCGTGCCGATACGGCGGGCGAACTCGCTGGAAATATAGCTTTCCAGGTTGAAAGCGTTATCATTCAGGAGTTCTTCCGATACACGGATAGCTGTACCCAGTTTATAGGCCCCGATGGACTGCTGGCCGAAGGTATCCTGGCTGTCCGGATACAGGCCGTTTTCTTCCATCCAGGCGGCTTCGCCATGCCCCGTTACGATGGGGATCTTACGGTCGCCGCTGGTATGGATAATCGTCGCCAGGCTACGGAAGAAGTTCTCTTCCTGGAGTTTGTCGATGAGCTGATGCTCAAATTCATCCGGCACCAGGTAGCCGCCATCAGCATCGGTACCTACACTCAAGGAGTTCTGTACATCGATGAAATTCTTATGGCGGATGCTGTCCCAGAAAGCCTTCTTGTAAGCCATGGATGCGCGTCCTTTCTTCTCATTTTCCGTCTGCGGAGCCCCTGGCTGTTCTGTAATGGGAATGGTGGTAGGCTTCGCCATTTCTGCATCCATACGCTGCTGGCGTTCCAGGCGGTCGATTTCCTTGCCCAGATTCACCACATCTTCTTCCATCTTGTCGTAACGGGCGGCATCTTCGGCGGAAACCATGCCGTTGTCGTCACGCACCGTGTCCAGGAAATTCTTGGCGGATTCCCAGAGGTTCTTTCTCTTTTCACGCAGTGCTAAAATCGTATCCATTATGTTTTCCTCCTATCAATGAATAAGTAATGCCAGCCGCTTTTCCAAATCAGCGACTGGCACGTTCTGTAAGGGTTTCTTCGGTTTTAATTTCTGTACAAAGGAATTCGTCACCGTGACCGGGCTGTACAGCATAGCGGATGATTCAGGTTCTTCCTCGTTTTTATCAAAAAGAATTTCATCGGCAAAGCCCAGTTCCACCGCTTTTCTTGCGTTAAGCCAGGTTTCATTGTCCATCATGTGGGCAATCTTCGTGCGAGCCAGGCCGCTTTTGATTTCATAGGCGTTGATGATGCTTTCCTTGACCTCGCTCAACATACCGATGGTCTTTTCCATCTCGGCTTTGTCCCCGTAAGCCATGGTAGCTGGATTATGAATCATCAGGATAGCCACCGGCGACATACAGACTTTCGTGCCGGCCATGGCAATGACCGAGGCCGCCGATGCCGCCAGGCCGTCAATCTTAACAGTGACATTCCCCGAATATTCCATGAGCATGTTATAAATCTGGGCAGCGGCAAAGCAATCGCCGCCCGGGCTGTTGATCCAGAGAGTAACATCACCGCTGCCTGCATTCAGTTCATCCTTGAAAGCCTTCGGCGTCACCTCGTCACCCCACCAGGTTTCATCTGAAATCTGGCCGTCCAGGTACAGCGTCCTCTCGCTGCCGAAGGTATCGGGTGCTTCGTTGGTCACCCATCTCCAAAATTTATGTTTCATTCATTTCTCCCTTCTGTGCAAAGGCCCCGGCATCCTTGAGCTTGGTCATGCTGCCGTTCACAAGGTACAGGTTGCCGCCTTCTTCATCCGGCACAGGATTCATATCTTCCATCTCCCGGATATCGTTGGCAGACAGCCAGCCGTTCTGTCGGCCGATGCTGTACCCCGTCATGCGGCTTTCGTAGTCGCCGCGCATGAGGCCGTTTACATTGAACTTGAGGAAATACTGCTTCTTTTCTTCCGGCAGGAACAGGGCTTTCTGCATGGCCTGCTCCCAGCGGATGACCCAGGGGTCTAAGGTGTATTTCACAAATTCCATGGACTGCTGCTCGATATTATTGAAGGAGCTTTTCTCCAGGTCGCCAATCATATGTGGCGGGATGCGGTACAATCTGGCAATCTCATCAAGCTGGAACTTCCGTGTTTCCAGGAACTGTGCTTCTTCCGGCGGGATGCCGATCTGCTGGTATTTCATGTAGAGTAGGCAAGTGCCGCCGTGCATTGTTTCCAATGTCGGTTTGCACAAGCCTCTCCCCAAACCGTGCTTACACCTCTCGATGTACACGGCTTTCCATTTACACTATGACGAATGATGGATTTTCTTATGGCATTCTTTACAAACAACAAGTGTTTTCCGCTTTCTTGCAATCATCGCCATTTCCCATTGCTTCTTACCTTTGAGGTTTTTCATCTTGTTGATGTGATGAATTTCAAAAGCAATGCCATCACCTTCCGCACCGCATAATTCACATTTACAAGCCTTCAACCTGGCTTCAAGAGAATTTCTTGTGTTGAAATGGATATGGTTCTTCACCGTATCAATGCTTGGTTCGTCAAAGACAGTTCCTCGTTTGAAGTCCGAGAATTTCACAATCATCATGCGCTTTTTCTCTTTCTTCGTTTTATAAGGAATGCCCCACGACTTTCCGCACTTGAATATCCTCTTTATGCCTGATATTCTGGTTTTATGCTTCTTAGCAAGTGTTTTCAGACAGCTGTATTCCATCAGATAAACGAAATACGTCAGCTTTGAGAAATTACTGGCTATGCAGTAATAATTACAGATTCCACGAGTCTGCGAGTTATAGGTATCTACAATTTCAAGGTCAGTAAGACCCGCCATTGAGTTTCTTTGCCATGGGATGAGTTTGCCGTCCTTACCTTGAATGACAATCTCACGGTCGTACATGAACTTCTCAATCCGCTCCATGGGAATAAGCAATTCCACAGAGTTATTAAGCGTCCGCTGTAAAACCCCATTGGTTTTCCTTTTGGATTCCTGACATCTGCGCACGTTGATGTCATATCCGAGAAAATGAGCATTGCCGGAACTGTGCGTGATTTTTGTTTTCTCGTCAGACAATTCCAGTTTTAATCTTGTTGCCACAAACAACGTAAGCTCCTGCTTTATACGCTCCGCATCCTCACGGCTTCCGCTGACACCGATAATAAAATCATCAGCATAGCGTACATAGGCGATTTTCTTGTCGGAAGCGTCCTTGTATGGCAATCTGCGCTTTTCCACTTCAAGCTTATGAATCTGTTTTAACAGTTCTTTCTTTTCCGCTTCATCAACGCATTCGCCGTAACGCTTTTGCAATTTGACAATTCCTCTCACCTTTTTGCCGTATGCAGGTGTATAGGCATAATCAGCAGGCGCATTAAATTCTTTCTGCATGGCTTCTACTTTCTTGTCCAACTCATGCAGATATATATTTGCAAGAATCGGGGAAAGAATGCCGCCCTGCGGAGTTCCGCTGTATGTCTTGTGGTACTCCCAATTTTCCATGTAGCCCGCTTTCAGAAACTTTCCTATCAGATTTATGAACTTGCTGTCCTTAATCTTCTCAGAAAGCAGATTCAGCAGAACCGTGTGGTCAATGTTGTCAAAGCATCCCTTAATGTCTCCCTCGACAAACCATTTCGTACTGCGGAAAGAACGGCTGATTTCTTTCAGCGCTGAGTGACAGCTTCTATTCGGTCTGAATCCGTGCGAATGAGTACTGAAAACAGGCTCATAGATTACTTCAAGTATCTGCCGTATCGCATCCTGTATCAGTTTGTCTCTGAATGACGGAATACCTAATGGACGCATTTTTCCGTTGCGCTTAGGAATGTAGACACGTTTTACCGCTTTTGGCTCATAGGTTTGGTTTTTCAGTTCATCAATAATCTGATTCACATATTCCTTTCCAAAACCGTCAGCCGTATCATTGTCCACACCCTCAGTTCCTGCGCCCTTGTTTGCGTAAAGGTTCTTGTATGCGGTCATGTAAATATCCTCTCGCAAAAGATACCTATAGAGCCGCGTGTAGATACCGTCTGAATGCTCTTCAGAATTTCTGTACATTCGTTCTAAAATTTCAGATGTTGGTTTCATTGAGGTTTCTCCTCCCTTTCACCTTTCCTTTTAGAGTTGCATAAGCTGCGTTCCTTCGCCATGTAAGAGCTATTAACTCTCTCGGACTACTACGAACGCTCCGTACCCATGGGCGGTATTCAAGTCCTATAGACTATAGCCTTTCGGCATCCGCCTTTAGGGTATCCCCAGTTAGCGTCATTGCTTGGTATGCTCGAATTATCGGTTCCGCTTTAGACTCTTTAACACAGGTTCTCCTGCTCGTGCCGTGACATTCGCAATCATGCCGCCTTTGAAGGATGTAAAGACAGTCAGTCACGGAATGGGTAACAGGCTAATTTCCCAATTCCCCTCGGAAATGGACACTCAAGTCTCACGTTCAGTAGATACCTTAAACCTCATATCCGATTGTTGTGGCGGTTCAGTCGTACCCTTTAGCCTTTGAGTAACTTACCGCTTTCCTGTCGTGCTATGTTCCCGTATCAGCTTTCACTTTGCGGTAAGACAGGTCAACTCACCCATGATTGTGGGTGGTAGTACCAAACACTACTATCAATGACGCCCATCTGGGCGCACGCCTTCTTCTAACACAGCCACTTTGTGAGCATTGCCCGTCCCCCGATACACAGCGTTCCAGGAATCCCTGACTTTAGCTGGATCCTTCAGCACACCGGGATGCTCCAGCACCCCGCTGGGACTGGCCCCGTTGGCAAAGAAAGACGCCCCGTATTCCTCACAGGCCATGGTCATGCCCACGGCATTGCGGGCCATAGCAATCGGCGAATAACCAACCAGGCCATCAAAGCCAAGGCCGGGGATGTGCAGCACTTCTTCCTTGGGTAAGGCTACCTGACCATACGGCTTGATATTCGGATTCTCATCACTGGTCTTAGTGTACAGATAGAAAATCCGGCCCTGGTCATCCCGGCACACGGTCATCTTATCTGGCCGCAACGGATAAAGCCCCTGCACCCTTCCCAGGCGGTCGCGGATAATCTGGGCATAGGCGTTGCCCCAGATGAGCAGATGGCTCATGAGCGTTTCCCTGAAGATGAACGACGTCATCTCCGGGTTCGGCTCGTCATGGAGCAGATGATAGAGCGGATGATCATAGACCCGTTCTTTGCCGCCCGGCGTGTAACGGTACATCTGGAGTGGCAGAGCCGCCAGGGTTTCCGCCAGAATACGTACACAGGCATACACAGCAGTGGTCTGCATGGCCGTGAACTCGTTTACCGTCTTGCCGCTCGTAGACGGGCCGAACAGGTAACGGAAATCCGTGCCGATATAATAGTTCTGAGGCTTATCCCTTGACTTGAAAAATTGGGAAAAGAATGGAATTTTCATAAATTACCTCCTGAAAATGAGCACAAAAAAACACCTGCGATTTTCTCACAGATGGAAACAAGTTGAATACCAATAAAAACTGTCTTAAAATAATACTATAACTACCATATATATTAGGGGATGATACTATGAAAATTTATGATGTACCCGCTTCTCCTTACCGGTTAATTCTGCACAACCACCCACCAGCCTCCAGTATAAAAGCATTATGTCAACTAATGTCTCATAAAATTATCGGCCATATTTATGACAAAGAAAATCGAAAAAGAGTCGTGGATATCGTATTAGACCAAGATGAACTTATCCATTCGAAGAATCGACTTATTTGCACCAGCATTCCGCCTAATCATCGTCCGTATATTTTAATTGGCAATATTTTTTTCGAAAAACTAGTAACAGAAAAGCAGGGATGTCTATTTATGATTTTTCATGAAGTAGGCCATATTGTATTAAATCATTATCAAAAATATGCAGCAATAACGAAAGATAGGAAAAAGCTACCACCAGGAACCGTTATTTCTCCTGAAAGAGAAGCTGATGCATTTGCCGCTCAGCTTTTAGGTACTGACTTAGCAATAAAAGCATTACAAGAATTATGGGATTCACGCAGTCACGCTGTAGAATCTGAAATAACGCATAAAAAAGCACTGAAAGAAATAGAAGCACGTATCCAATTACTCAAAAAGCAATAACGCCCCGTTCATCGTAGACGCTGCCGCTGCCTGTTCCATTGCGGATACAACGGTCGAGAGACATGATGGACGCCACAATTCCGTCGATTTTTTCGACGGATTTTTCTTTATCCGGCTTGATGTTCCCTGCCGGGTCCTGCCGCATGACCACATTTCCCGCCATCCATTTAAGGACAGGGTTGCCGCCATGGATAATGTTCCCTTCCATCAAGAGCTTAAACAATTCCTTGGAAGGCGGCGACATATCCTTGAAGCCTTGGCCGAAAGGAACCATGGTGAAGCCCATGTCTTCTAGGTTCTGCACCATCTGGGTAGCGTTCCATCGGTCGTAAGCAATTTCCCGGATGTTGTAGGTTTCACCCAAGTGTTCGATAAACTTCTCAATGAAGCCATAATGGATGACATTTCCTTCGGTCGTTTGGATAAATCCCTGCTTTTGCCAGACATCATAAAGGACATGGTCCCGGCGGCACCGCAGTTCGAGTGTGTCTTCCGGCAGCCAGAAGAACGGCAGGAGCACATACTTTTCCTTCTCCGTCCGAGGTGGAAAAGCCAGAACCAGGGCCGTGATATCTGACGTACTGGACAAATCCAGACCACCGTAACACATCCTGCCCCGAAGAGAATCTAGGTCAATAGGAAGGTTTCCCTTATCGTATACCTGTTCCGGAATCCATCGGATGCTGGCCGATGTCCAGATATTCAGCCGGAGCTGTTTGAACACATTCTCTTCAGCGGGATTTTCGATGGCGTTCTGATACGCTTCCCGGACACGCTCAATTTTGATAGTGTGACCCAGGGACGGATTCGCCTTGTACCAGTTGGCTTCATCCGTCCAGTCTTCGTCAGCTTCCAAGCCATACACAACAGGATAGAACGTATAATCTTTCTTACGGCCCTGCATCAAATCCAGGGCCTTGGTATGCAGTTCATAACAGATGCTGTTCTTGTCGTTGCCGGCTGTGGTGATGATGAAAAAGAGCGGCTGCTCCCGGGCATCACCGGAACCTTTGGTCAGCACATCATAGAGCTTCCGGTTCGGCTGGGCGTGAATTTCGTCAAATACAAGACCCGAAACATTCAGGCCATGCTTGGTTCCTGTTTCCGCTGACAACACCTGGTAGAATCCGGCGTTGCGGTAGTTGATGATCCGCTTCCCTGCCGACCGTATCTTGGAACGGCGCAGGAGCGCGGGACTCATTTCCACCATCTGCCGGGCGACATCAAAAACGATGGAAGCCTGGTTGCGGTCACAGGCTGCGCCATAGACTTCCGCGCTCGGTTCATTGTCGGCGTAGAGAAGATACAGGGCAATAGCCGCTGCCAGTTCACTGTTGTGCGTTTTGACCATATTCCGCCCGGCCAAGTAGCAATGGGACGGACTGTCCACCTGGATGCACTGCATTTTGACTTTGTAGTCAAGCATCTGGATTTCTTTCAGATAATGAAAACAGGAACGTGTCTGTTTCACACGCTCCTGCCTGCGGATACTTTTCCGATGAAGTTTGCTGACCGGCTGGTCTGTAAAGGCTGTGAACCGAATCTGATATAGTGTTTCCCCGGTCGGCTCCCCGTAACGGGTAGACGGGCAGGTAGTCAGAGAATTCTTGATTCCCAGCGTCCACAAGAGTTCCTGTACCGATTCCGCCAGCTGCCGGATGGTACTGACGTAGATACTCTGGCCTTTGACATCACTTACACAGCCATCAGAATCCATGAGTCCCTGAAGCAGTTCCCATCGTTGATGTTCCGATGACCGCAGGTATTCCGGCCGGATAACTTTTTCTCTGAAGTGCGGTACCAAAATGTTCTTCAGTTCTTTATAGACAAGGATTTCGCTGCCGCCGCAGGTCTGTGGGTACCGGTTATGCAGAGGGTAAGGAATGAATGAAATAAGGTCATCCACATCGCAATCCCGGACAGTGATTTCCGGCTTCGTGGCGCAGCCATTTCCCAGCCAGTACCCATACAGATACGGGTCTACAGGAAGGTTTGCCTCTGGAAGATGTAAAGGCTCATTTACGGGAATCCGTATGATAGAGCGGTTGTCGCTGAACGTTTCACGATACTGCCGGGTACGGCGGTAAATCTCGGCCGTTGTCCAGCGTTTCGACCTTGTCTTTCCATGTATATACTCCACATTCCACAAATGCCGTTCCCCAGCCACAATCCGGCCGCCATCGCGGAAAACCAGTTCATAGGCCTGTTCCGTGTCATCTACCAGACTTTTCGCTACCACATGGCATGGCTTTCCCCTTTCATCGAAGACGCAATCCCCAACGGCAAGGGTTTCCATGGTTTTCCACCCGTCCGGTGTCGGAATCGGCGTGTCCAACGCGAGCTGTTTCCCGTTTTTCTTTGGTATCTCTATATAGGCCGTCAGGAACTGCCGTTTCCCGTCTTCCTTCACGATACCGAATAAATCACGCACAATCTGTTCCTGCCAGGGCAGGAGCAGGAAAGGCTTCCCGGCCCATTTTCCTTTGGTATGACAGAGATTCTCGATGAAAGCGACGGCCCGGTCCGCCTTTGCCTTATCATAATGGGAATCCGGCAGCATGAACGCTGACGGCTTATACACAAATGCCAAACTTGTCACCCCCTTAACAGCAGTTCCATTTCATCCGTTTCTTTTTCTGCCCCGTTTTCTTCCCCGACCATGCGGCTCCGGGCAGACGGTGTCAGGCCGAACTGCTCACAGAATTTCAGCATGATTTTGAGGTTGGTCTGGGCGATAGACACCTGTGGCACCTGTTGCAGGTAACCGTTCGGCGTCCGCACCATATCCCCATGCCGGGTAATGAATTCTTCCGCCCCTTTCCACCGGGCGTATGCCTGGCAGTAGCCAGCAAAGGCCATCATATCCAGATTGGTCAGCATACCCATATCAGCAAGGACTTTACCCAGCCGTTTCCATTCCTTCTTGGCATCGTCTTCCAGCCAGTCCGGGCAGCGGGGCAGCCGTCCCTTAGGCATCGGTTCTTTTTTGTTGAGCGGCCGATGGCCGGGATTTCCTTCCAGCACTTTAAGTGCCGTCGGTTTCGGTTTCCTTCCTCGTACAGCCAATGGCGCTCACCTCCCAATAAAAAAAGCCCTTGCGGGCTGTACGACAGAGAAGGCCGCATCTGCGGTCTTCTCCTGTTTTCTTTTAACGTTTCATGTCCCAGATTCTTTACAGGGTAAAAAGGAATGCGGGTACCGTTTCGTATTCGCCAGTCATGAAGTCCTGTCCGGACCCGTGAATCTCGGTCATCCCTTTCAGGCTGCAGCCGAGTTTCGTGAAAGCCCAGGCCGTTTCCGTAGCGCCTGACCAGGTGGATGAAAAGGTAAATTCCGTCACCCCGAATTCCCGGAAAAGGGCAATCACCGTTTCCGGTTCCCGGTAAACATCGTTCAGGTCGATCCGGTTGTTGCCCCGTTTTTTCATGCCGCTGTAAAGTCTCATCATGTGCGAGAAATCAGTTCCCTGCGCCCGGACTTCCTTCAAAAGTTCCTGGTACGCTTTCCGGCAGGCGTCAATGCCTGTTTCGTCCTGTGCCTTATGGGCTTCTTCGCATCTTTCATGCAGTTCTTCGTTCCGTTCGTAGAATTTTTCAATCATTTCCATCTTTGTCATGTTCATGTGCCTCCTTATTATCTGTGCGCCTTTCCTTCTGGCATGTATATATATCACTCTAAAGACACATAATAGCAAGTCATTTTTTGGTTATTTATGCATTTTCTACAAAAAAAGAGGCCTTGCGGTCTCTTTCCGGGCCTCTCAGTAAAGTTCTTCGAGTGCTTCGTATTCCCGTTCCAGCCGGCTGAGGGTCTGGCAGATGCACTGGAACCGGAAGCGGTTCTTGCAGGCCCGTTGTTCTTTCTTCAATTTCTTTATTTCTTCCATCCGGCCTTCCAGAATGTACCGCCCTGCGCCCTTCAGCATTTCGTGGTAGTCTTTTTCAAATCTCGTCATCGTAAATTCCTCGCTTTCGTGTGCTTTTTCCTTGGGGCTTATCCCCTTCGTCATGTATATATATCACTCTAAACGCACATTATAGCAAGTCATTCCTCGGTTATTTATGCATTTTTCTACAAGAAAAGAGGCCCGTTATCAGCCCCCTTTTCGTCCGGAAGTTTACCGGAATTCGATGGTCAGCATCCCGTTTCCCATCCACCAGCTGCTTTCTTCATTCGGATCTTCGGAAAAGGCTTCTCTCGCATCCCGTATCCGTTTGTCCATGTCTTCCTTCCCAAACATTTCGCAGGCTGCTTTCTTGCTGATTTTCTTTCCATCCAGTGTAATGATTGTTCTCATCATAGGTTCCTCGCTTTCATGTGCTTTTTCCTTTGGGGCTTTCCCCTTTGTCATGTATATATATCACTCTAAACGCACATAATAGCAAGTCTTTTTTCGGTTATTTATGCATTTTATTCGACTAATTCCCATTCATCGGCATCCGGCATCAGACCGAGGCTGCCACCCGTATCCCAGTGCACATGGATGGTTCCGGCATCATCGACGTACTGGACGGTACCTTCAGTACCTGCAGGCGGTGCCTGCGCATCGTCCATAAAAATCAGCCGTACCCGTGCGCCTTTCGTCCTTGCCCGGCTGTTCCGCAATCCCCGCCGCAGGATGGACAGGTTGAAACCGAACTTGCGGTAATCCCGCTCCATGTTCTGGTAGTACCATGTTTCCGGGATGCCGAAGCGCCGGTCTTCGTGCATGATATACACCAGACCCCGGATTGTGCCGCCGTCCGTTTCGACAGGGATTGTTTTCTTATAGTAGAACCGCGGGAATCCTTCGTATGCATCAAGCCGCCGTTCGTCCGCCGCGGAAATGCGCCAGAGGACGACCGGCACGAAGGCATCTTCTTTCTTTTCAATGGTAGCATAGCACCCGGTCAGGGAACCTTTGAAAAGCAGCTCATACCCATTCACCCGTCCTGTCCCCGCAAGGGTGGCATCGGGGCACCGCTGTGCCATCTGCGCTTCACTCATGTTGCTGCCATAAGCAATGTAGATTTTTTTGTTCATCGCTCTCATCCTTTCTGAAGGGAATGCCCTTCTACCACCCTAAGGGCAGCCGAAGCTGCCCGTGAGGCTATCCCCTTCAAGCGGCGGCGTTGCGCCATGCGGAGTTGCCTGTGAGGTGTTTGAGGAAGTGGAGCCGGCAGGTCTTGAATTCGTCGCCGATGAGCCCCAGCCGGAGCATCCAGCACCGGAAGGCGTATTTTTCATTGTCCGTTTCGGTCTTCCGTGCCGAGGCTTTCTTCTGCGTGAGCGCCTGATGGGCAACCGCAAGGCAGAACTGGATGTAAGCCTTGATTTCGCCGGCGTGGAGGGTGCCGTTGAAAAGTCGGAACTCGACGGTTCCCTTGGTGAAGGTGGCATGCAGGTTCAGCCCGTGGTAGCGGGTGCTGTTGTAGTGATGATTCCGTCCGTAAGGGGCTTCCTGATACCAGAGGTCGGCGATGCCGTCCATCGTGTCCGGCTTTTTCCGGTTGAGGTCTTTTAAGAATGTGGTGTTCGTTTTCCGGCAGTACCGGCTTTCCCGCGAGGGGTTGATCTGGAGGGCGCGGTAAATCATGTCTTCCTTGCTCGCCATGATGTTCACCAGATTCCGCAGGGTCTTTGCCGTGAACCGTTCAGCCCCGATGTGGATGTGGATGCCGCAGGACTTGTTGGCGAAGGCCCCGGCCTTGCGGAGCGTCCGCACCAGCTCCTGCAGTTTGGGAATGTCTTCGTAGGAAAGGATGGGGCTGACCACCTCGGTGCGGTAGTTCGTGGACGCATCCATGATTTCGCCATTCACTTTTTTCTGCGGAATCAAGCTGGAGTCGTTCATGGCTTTCCATTTCCGTCCCTGATCGTCCCTTGCGGTGTAGGTATCGTAGGCTCCTCCTTCATGCCGGCTTTCCGTTCCGAAGAAGCGGGCCATAAGGCTGGCCGCCCGGTTTCTCGTAATCCCTGTCATTTCCATTTCGATTCCAAAGTGCAGTGTTTTCATAATTATCTCTGTCCTTTCTATGTGTGCGTGTATTCTTTCGGTACACTATATATCACTCTAAAGGCACATAATAGCAAGTCTTTTTGAGAATAATTATGAATTAAATTGAGGATTTATCTGTTTTGGTTCCGGCGTTCCTTCTGCCGTTCGGCGTGTGCGTGGGCTTCCGTTTCTGTGCGGAAGGCGCTCCAGCCATTCAGGCCTTTCAGCAGAGCCATGCGCGATTCGTGGCTGGCTTTGGTTCCCATGCCGATGCGAAGGAGCCACATCCGCAGGTAGTATTTCTCATTTTCCGGCTTCCGGGTAACGGGATTGACCCGTTTCGCCTTTTTCGCCGCGCTGACCATGAAGGCCGCCAATTCAATCAAAGCGCGGTTCTTTATGGCGTTGTCGGTTACGGCAAAGCAGAATGCCACCGTTTCCGCGGTAATCAGGAATCCCCGTCCTTCCTTGCTGTAATTCTGGTAGACCGCAAAGAAGGAAGTCCTGTCTGTCACAGGCTCATCTTTCAGGTCTTCAATCAGCCTGTCCGGCACATGAATGTTTTCCTGTCCCGCGGCTCGGTTCAGCAGGTACTGCTGGGCATGGAGCATGAAGACCAGGTTGCGCATCTGGGCCCCATCCATGCCGTCAGCCGGGATCTTAATTTCCATCATTTCGGGCTCTGTTCCCTGTTCAGTTTCTTCATCATGCTGAGATTGTGGTTCCTGTACCGCTTCTGACTGCGGAAGGATACCTTCCCGCTGAAGGAAATCCATCATGGCGGCTTCTGTTTTTTCATTTTCACATTCAATGCCGCCGTTACGAAGGATGCGGAAGCCATGCCCTTCAAAGGCGAATGTCGGCGTTCCGGCGTAATGAAGCTTTTCGTTATGGTTGAAAGGAATAAGCTTTTTGGCCAGTTCCTTGCGGTCGTTCATAGTAGTCTGGATTGTCATGGTCTATGTACCTCCTTGTTTTGTTAGTACATATATCACTCTGAACGCCGATAATAGCAAGTCATTTCTGCGTCTTCCTGAAAAAATAAACGATTCCCGCCAGCACGAAATACACACAGGGAAGGGCGACGCCATTGCCCCACATCTTGTATTCTGCGGAATCCCGGTATGGTGCCTTCAACCATTTGATAATCTGGTTCCTCGTCTTGGGTTTCGTCGTTTTCCCCAGCGCTTTCCGATGTGCTTCGAAAACTCCGCTCCAGAAGCGGATTTCTTCTTCAGACGGGTTCTCCGTTTCCAGATGGCTGCACCACCAGTCCGGGAACCCCTGAAGCCGGGCGCATTCCGCAGGCATCAGGCGGCGGACACGGGCCTTGCTGTTGATGAGCGGCGGATCCTTATAATCTGTGGCGACGAGCGACCCGGCCACTTCTTTGTCAGCCCGGGTGAAATGAGAATTCTTGCTGGCACTGTAGGTCAGTTCCACCACAGCAATGCCCCCCTGGTTGCTCCCCGGCACATTCCCGGAGCGGTCCACGCACCGGCAGGTGTCGCTTTCATAGACATGGTTCCGCATGTTGCGGGTGCCGTCCGAAGTCTGGCGTACATCATAGGTTTTCCGGCCCCCTTCATCACCGCCCTGAAGCACCAGAGGCTGATTGTTGCCCCCTGTGCCGTACCTGGCCGTCAGCGAAGGGTTCACGGAAAGAGGTCCTTTGTACCGGGCATCGGCCCCGTGGTTCTCGAAGACACTCCCTGGCAGCGTGATGATGATTGGCGGGTGATGGGCTTCCGCCCGCAGGGTGTTCGTCCGTTCTTCCGTCACATCCATGCGGATGCCGCCCTGGTCATTCAGGCAGACTGTGCCTGCCGTTCCAGGGCCAGGCGCAAGACGTCCGGCGGCACTCTGCCATGTTCGGAAGCTCTCCGCAGAATACCCTGACAGGCCCTCGGACTCAAATAGAATCGTTCCGGCACTCTGTCCATCAAAATCTGCGACAAGGTAGATGCGCTTTCTTCGCTGGGGGACGCCCCAGTATTGGGCATCGAGGACGCGCCAGGCCACAGAGTACCCGTCGCCCAGGATACATCCGGCAGGCTGCCACTTCGCAGATCCAGCCACTGAAACCTCATCATCCCTGATTTGGCAGATTTCTTCAAGGACGGTACGGAAGTCTTCGCCTTTGTTGCTGGAGAAGGCGCCAGGCACGTTCTCCCAGACGATATATCTTGGATATTTCCCATTCGTTTCTTCCCTCATTTCCTTTACGATGCGGACGGCCTGGTGGAATAACACAGACTGCTTTCCTTCCAGCCCTTCCCTTTTGCCTGCAATCGACATGTCCGTACAGGGCGAGCCGAAGGTGATGATGTCCACCGGTTCCAGTTCATGGCCGTCCAGTGTGGCGATATCGCCGTAATGTTTCACGGATGGCAGCCGCTTCGTCGTCACCCGGATGGGGAATGGCTCGATTTCCGAGTTCCATACCGGAACAACCCCGGCAAGCATCCCGCCCAGCTCGAATCCGCCGCTCCCGGAGAACAGGCTCCCCAGCTTAATCGGCTCCATCAGCAGCCACCTCCGCATAGGGTATTTTCTTCCCGTCACGCAATACAGAAACACCACTGTCCCCGCATTCACTGATGTACCGTTTCACAATGACATCGACGAATTTTTCATCCAGCTCGATACCATAGCAGATGCGGTTCGTCTGCTGGCAGGCCATGAGCGTGGAGCCGGAACCGAGGAACGGGTCCAGGACGATGCAGTGGCTCATGGACGAGTTCTGGATAGGATAGGCCATCAGCGCCACCGGCTTCATCGTCGGATGTTCCTTGCTGGCTTTCGGCCGGTCATATTCCCAGATAGTCGTCTGTTTGCGGTCGGAATACCACTGGTGCTTCCCGTTCAGCTTCCAGCCGAACAGGCACGGCTCATGCTGCCACTGGTACGGGCTACGCCCCAGAACCAGGGCATTCTTCTTCCAGATGCAGCACCCGGACAGGTAAAATCCGGCATCCTTGAATGCCTTACGGAAATTCAGCCCCTGTGTATCGGCGTGGAACACATAGATAGAGGCGTCTGGTTCCATGTTCTGTTCCATGTTCACGAAAGCGCTGAACAGGAACTGGTAGAACTTATCGTCCGGCATATTGTCGTTCTTAATTTTTCCAGCCGTTTCTTCCACATTCACGTTGTACGGCGGATCCGTCAGTACCAGGTTGGCCTTCTTCCCGTCCATCAGCCTTGCATAGGTTTCCGGCAGTGTGGCGTCCCCACAGATGACGCGGTGGTCGCCAAGGAGCCAGATGTCACCGCCTTGGGAAAAGGTCGGCAGCTCCAGTTCCCCGTCCACATCAAAGTCATCTTCCTTCACCTTTTTGTTGTGGACTTTGGAAAAGAGCTGTTCGACTTCCGGCGCCTCAAAGCCTGTCAGGTCTACATTGAAATCGACGCTCTGCAAATCCACGATAAGGTCAGCCAGGAGCTGTTCGTTCCAGGCGCCAGTGATTTTGTTGAGTGCGATGTTAAGGGCCTTGACCTTGTGCTCGTCCTCGATGTGGACAACGACACACTGGACTTCTTCGTAGCCCAGGTCTTTCAGCACATTGAGCCGCTGGTGACCCCCGATGACGGTCATATCGTAGTTCACGATGATGGGTTCCACATAACCGAACTCCTTGATGGAATTCTTGATTTTTTCGTATTCCTTGTCGCCGGGCTTCAGCTGTTTCCTTGGGTTATACGCCGCAGGCTTCAGCCGCCCGACGGGCAGGACTTTCCATTCCATATCAGATGATTTCATACACCGTTTCCTTTCTGAAAGCCGCGGCAACAGCGGCACCATATCCGTTCAGGTGATGCCAGCGGCAGTAATTCCGTACGCTGTCCCGTGACAGCTTCGTTTCCCGGGCGATGGCCTTGTAGCCCATCCCCTGTTTCCGCATCGTCTCTATCTGCCGACGCTGGCAGTCATCCATAAAAAGTCTCCCTCCTGCACAACAAAAAAGCTCCGGGCCAAAAGCCTGGAGCTGTCTGTTATTCAATTCCAAAATTTTGCTTATATCCCCCCTTGTGAATTTCGCGGTTTTTCACATTTGAGGGGGCGGCGGTCATGGCCGGAAGGGCTGCAGAGATTGACATCCCCCGCCCCTAGCCTGAATCATCAGTACTTGTACTCGATGTTCCGGTCTTCCGTCATCGTCTTATGGTCATGGCAGCTCTTGCAGAGGGGCTGCCAGTTCTTTTCGTCCCAGAACAGCTCCGGGTCGCCGCGATGCGGTTTGATGTGATCTACAACGGTCGCTGGTACCAGCCGACCTTCCGCCTTGCATCGGACGCACCATGGATGGCGCTTCAGGAAGAACTTCCTGACTTTCTGCCACCGCCTGTCGTACCCACGAAGTTCAGCGTTCTTCCGTTCGCCCTGGCATTTCTGTTCGTGTTCCTCACAGTACTTCCTTCCATACGGCACGAGCCTTGAGCAGCCCGGATACCTGCATGGCGTTTTTGGCCTTCGTGGCATAGCCTCTCATCTCCCCATCAAAAAAGGACCGATGGCTTTCAACCATGGTCCTTTATCCTTTTCTTGCTGATTATAAGTCAATAAAACATCATGTCCATAGAAGCTCTATCCAGGACGCATTCCGTTACCTTTACTGATATGAATTCATAACATCGGGGTATATAACGCACCAAGGCATAATTGTCGCTCAAATCCATGATATACAATCTCCTTGCCAGGCTGTTCCCTAACTTTTTTGTATACTCACCGCCCGCTTCAAATTTTTCAACTACCACAGGGTAACAGAACTCTTTTCTTATCCATTCCGCGATACGTGGTACATCATACTCATGCCCAAGCTGCATCTGGAAACACAGCGCTTCCCACCAGTTATGTATTTCAAAAGGTGGTTCATAACATATTATGTCGGTTCGCTGCATGATACGCTCGATGCTTTGGGAAACGAACTGGTCAAGCATCCTGGTTGCCAGGGAACTGGATACCGTCCTGAACAGGTTCCGCTACATTGCCAGGTTATGAAGAATCCGCAGCGCCAGCAGGCCGCATGCGTCCATCCGCTTCAGTTCTGTTGCCAGTCTGTTTGGAGGAGCCAGATGATTCTTCATAAATACCTGCTGTATAATATCGGCTTTTTCTGGTATGTCAACTTTGTCCTTGATATACTCCCGGAGCTGTTGCCGGTATAGTTGGTCATTCTCAAGCCATTCTTTCCGGTTGCGTTCTCTTTCCCAAGCATCCGTTTTATCGGCAGGTGGTTGTTCCAGGTAGCAATAGCAATCCCAGTCGTTCCGGAGCCGTACATATTCGCTTTGCAGCAGAGGTATGGTCTTGGTATGATACATCTGGCTCTTCATTGTTTTTGCACATGCCTTCAATTGGCGGGCCAGATGTGCTTGCTCTTTTTTCAAAGATAAACACCTTCTTTAGTCCGTTTTTCTATGGCTCCATTATATCATACCTTTATCCTTTACTTTATATTTTATTGAATATTCAAAATATTTTAAAGTATTCTCTCTGCGAATCGCACCAACAATATTGGCATTTCTTTCATTTTTCTCACACAAAAAAGGACCGATGGTTTTTGACCACGATCCTTCATCCTTTTCTTGCTGATTATAGTATATCCTGCCGACCCCTATGACATCAAGTGCTGTTCGAGTGACATTTAGTGACATTCGCCAGGAATTTCAATTTTTTTTAGTGCTTCATCATGCAGGCGGTACGCCTGCCGGATATGGATTCCAAGCGTTTCGGCAATCGACGCCCAGTCCTTGAACGCCAGATAGCGGAGTTCCAGGACAACCCGTTCCCGGTCGTCCGGCACCCGGCTGATAGCCTTCATGATGTCTGCCTTGAGTTCCACCAGACGGTCGATGTCCTCATCCACTTCATGCTCCATGTCCATCATGCGTGTGATGGTCTCTTCCAGCCGATGCGGGTCTGGCGTCCCGCTCGGCGGCACCGGGCTGAGTGTCGATGACGCCTTGATAGCCAGCTGCCTCAAGGCGGATACCTGCTCCAGTTTGCTGTCTATCTGGATATTGATATTCCGTGCCTGTTCCAGGTACGCTTTTGCTTCCATACGCTTCTCTTCTCCTTCTGTTTCCCGCTTCATAGTATACCCCCGTTTCCTGGTTCCGTCATCCCCAGGTCAGCTTTCACCGCGTCAATCAGTGCGGCCTGGGTTCCGTCTTTGTGTTCCAATACTTTCAGGATGCGCTCATCAATCGTACCTTTGGCCACGATGTGCTGTATGATGACCGTGCAGCTCTGCTGTCCCTGTCTCCAGAGGCGGGCGTTGGTCTGCTTATAGAGTTCCAGACTCCATGTCAGTCCGAACCATATCAGGATGGATCCGCCCTGCTGCAGGTTCAGCCCATGTCCGGCAGAGGCTGGATGAATCAGAGCCACAGGTATCTTCCCGGCATTCCAGTCGGCAAAGTCCTGCGGTTCTTTCAACTCCCTGGCTTCCATCCGCTTCTGGATGCGGTCTTTGTCGTGCTTGAACCAGTAGGCCACCAGAACCGGCTGACCGTTGGCACTTTCCACTAAGTCTTCCAGGGCATCGAGCTTCCGGTCATGAATATTCACAACTTTCTTGTCATCCGTATAAATGGCCCCGTTTGCCATCTGCGAAAGCTTCAGGGTAAGCGATGCGGCATTGGCGGCTGTGACTTCGCCACCAGGAAGTTCCAGTACCAGTGACTTTTTCAGTTCATCATAACGTTTCCTTTCCTTTTCGCTCAATGTGACTTCTTTCGCCACGCTCACCAATTCCGGCATCTTCAGATAGTCTGCAGCTTTCATGGACACGGTGATGTCGGCAATCTGATGATAGATGACTGCTTCCGCTCCCGGCAGTGGCTTATAGGAAAACACCACCATGCCGTTGCGTTTGTCCGGCGTAAAGTACAGATTACGATACTGGCTGATATACTTTCCCAGCCGTTCGCCCATGTCCAGGAGCCGGAACTCGGCCCAGAGATCCATCAATCCGTTGCCGCTGGGCGTTCCCGTAAGGCCGACGATGCGCTTCACTTTAGGGCGCATAGCTTTCATGGCCTTGAACCGTTTGGACTGGGCGTTCTTGAAACTCGACAGCTCGTCCAGGACGACCATATCAAAATCCAGGCGACTGTTCTGGTACAGCCATGCCAGGTTCTCCCGGTTCACGATATAGATATCGGCTTCCTGCTGCAAGGCCCGCCGCCGTTCTGCCACGGTTCCCACAACCACACTGAAGGTAAGTTCTTTCAGGTGATCCCATTTCCGGATTTCTTCCGGCCAAGTATCCCGAGTAACCCGCAATGGCGCTACAACCAGTACATGTTTGATTTCGAAGGAATCGTACATCAAATCGCGGATGGCTGTCAGCGTCGTTACCGTCTTGCCAAGGCCCATGTCCAGGAACAGGGCCGTAACTGGATGGGATTTTATATACTCGATAGCATATTTCTGATAATCATGAGGCAGAAACTTCATCCAGCATCATCTCCTTCCATAACTTCCTTCAATACCATGGGGATATCACTGGCGGCATCCAGTACGAACACCCTGAAGCCAAGTTTTCTCAGCATAGCATGACGTTTCACCTGCAGCGGACACGGCTTTTTGCCCGGGGCCTTCACTTCCACAAAAGCCATCTTCCCATCAGGGAGAAGGATCAGGCGGTCTGGCATACCACTATAGGATGGCGATACGAACTTCAGTGCCATGCCGCCGCACCGCCTGACTTCCATCATCAGTTTCTGTTCGATTCTTTTTTCACGCATTGCTGTCTCCTTATTTAAAAGGGTGCAGGTCTCGAAAGTCTTTACCTAAACCTCTTATATAGGTATATATTTTTTATCCCTTATAGGACTTTTTATAGAGAGGTACACCGACCTGCACCTTTATGTTTCAGTCTAAGAAATCCTGTCCTTCTTTCAGTCTCAAACCATAGACAAGGATTCCTTTTTTCGTCTTCCGGCGGGTATACCCGGCTTTTTCCAGATTTCCATAGAAGTCCGATGTACTTCTGATGTATTCGCCGCTTTGCATACAGATGACCCGGTACTGCTGATACAGTTTCCCGGACTTTTCTGTGAATGACGGGTCAATGTCGCAATGGTCTTCAAGGAACTGTCCCAGCCAGTCATTGTCCTCACGGTATTTCTCCACAGCATCCCGCACGGCTTGGGGTTCATCGATTTTGAACCCTTTCCGGATGGCCGATTCAGCCCCTTCGATAATCCATTTCATGATGGCAGGCCCCGCATGCTCGAACAGGTAATCCGAGTAGTTCTTGATATCGCTTTTCCCGGTAATTTTGGCATTAAACGGGATGACAATCAGTCTGCGCCACGTCCCGTCATCATTGGCGGAAACCTTGGGCAGGTAATTGGTGTACAGAACCAGGGTATGGGATGGGACGAAATGGAACGGGTCCTTGTATTTTTTCTCCGCCTCGATGGGGTCAACCGAACAAATCTGTTTGACCATGCCTGTATTCAGCCGCTGCCCTTCTTCCAGCTCTGACGCGATGATGAGCCGCTTGCCTTTGAGTTCCGCCATTTCCGGCTTCACATTCCGCTTGCAGCTCATGGTCAGGGCATCCGCAGAAATCTTCCCGGAGTAAGTGCCAAGAACCCTGGCGACGGTATTCCAGAAAGTGGATTTGCCGTTCGCCCCGCCGCCATAGGCAATAATCATCTGTTCTGCATAGACCCTTCCAACGGCTGCCATCCCGACAATGTCCTTCACATAGCTGACAAGTTCCCTGTCATGGCAAAAGAAAAGGTTCAGGCTCTCCTGCCAGAGTTCTTCTCCTTTATCGCCCGGCGAGCAGGCCGTGATTTTCGTGATAAGGTCGTCCGGGTCATGGGGATGGCCGCCTTTCGTTCCCTGGGTAAGGTCATACGTCGCTTCCGGCGTATTCAGCAGTTCCGGGTCATAGTCCAGTTCGGTGACATCAAGGGCAAGCATCGGCCTGGCTGCATTCTGGGTGTTGACGATGTATCGGTAATTGCGGTATTTCATGACGAATTTTTTGTAGGCATCCGCCCCCAGCAGTGCATAGAGCAAGCCGAGTTTTTTCTCTGGCACCTGGTTTGCCAGGGCCTTTCCCCTGTCTCTGACATCGGTTTTTGAAATGCCTATAGCCACCAGCGCTTCTTCCGCCATGCGGATTTTATCTTCTGCGTCTATCAGCTGGTCATCCATGAAATCTTCAATGATGCCGAGGGCTTTCGGCCTGTCTTCGTACCAATGGTCGCCGATGAAAGCGATATAGTCCGTTGCGCTCGTATAACGAAGTCTTCCCATGCATGCCCTGGCCAGCACTTTTGCCTCGCCGATATCCGAGTAATCGTCCGGCTTTAAATTACTGCCAAACGGGTTGTCATATTCATCTGGCTGGACATAGCCTTCGCTGCCTTCGATTTTGTTCCTGAAAAACTTCAGCGCACTTTTCCAGATTGTCCCCAGTTCCTTATCCGGAAGCGGCGGGTTGCATTGGGCGGCCCGTTCCAGATAGGCTTCATATGCTCTGTCCGTATCGCCGAACCGCTTCAGTACCCGGCTGGCGAAATGGGACATCGTGTTGTTGCGGCTGCCTTCCGGGATGGAACCGCCCGTGTACAAAGGCGGTTCCGCCGAGCCTTTGTCATCAGGTTCGGCGTCTGCCAGCGCTTCATCAATGGTACGCTGGCCTTCATGCCAGAATACATCCGCCGGCTTTACGTCCGCGCCGTACAGGAACCGCGCTGCGTCCAAGGCTTTCCCATCAAAGAACGCATACCGTTTCATGCCGGCGCTTTTGAGGGCGGCATACGTCTCCCTGTCCGTGCATTCCGTGATGGGTGCAATCAGATGGAACCTCGGCCTTTCCGCGTATTTCCCCTTGGGCAGCATGTTATGCCGGCTCGGCGAGGCGGCAAAGGCGATATCTGCCAGGTCGCCTTCCGCGAGTGTCTCCGGCGTCACCCATTCATCCGGGTTGTCTGTCTGGTCATTATCGCAATCCCACACAATGGCGTCTGCTGCGATGAAATTGTCGTTGGACCGGTAATTATTTTTATAGGCGGCCGCTACATGGTCATGCGATACAGCCGCAGCCAGGTCTTCCGGCCCGCTGATAACTGCCTTGTGCGGGTACAGGCAGTTCGTTTCGTTTCCTGTGCAGTCCGCTGTGTATAAGGTGAATTTCATATACGTTCCTCCTTGCAGTTCTCTGTAAAATAACGGATTCTCTTTCCCTTGCGCTTCGCATAGCCGATTTCCTTTTGCATCCCTTCCGATACCGTATCCCCGAACACCCAGAGTTCCGCACATTTGGACAAAAGGGCGATGTCCATGAACAGGGCCAGCTCCCGTTCCGTACTTTCGTCCATGAACTGCGGCAGGAACAAGTGGGGCGCCATGGGGATGCAGCCCCGGTCCTTTGCATAGCGGCAATACTCCCTGGCCTTCTGTACATTGGCCGCGGTATCTCCCGCGTAGGGCGAACAGATATAGACCACCGGACGGAACGGGAACCTTGGCGGTTCCACGTTCCGGATGGCTTCATACGCGGTGGGGTCAGCATAATGCTCGGCGTTACGCTTCAGGCTTTCCATGCTTCAATTCCATCACTTTCCGTGAGCAGTCCTCGCACATGACGGATGTGCCGAACAGGTCGCCCTTCCCGTCGCCCAGCACTTCCTCCAGATCCACCAGGACTTCCCTGCCGCAGACCGGGCAGCGGCAGAACACATTTTCATCGTTGATTTCGATATTGATTTCCGTTGTATCTCCGATAGTTTCCTTAACATAAAACATTATTGCATTCCTCCTAATTCTGTAAGATAGTAACTCGTGAGCATCTGTTTGCGCTGCTGGAAATCCGGGCAGGAATAGAGCAGGCCGTAATCCAGGTGCTGCAGCCGATCCAGGGCATAAATCTGCTGTGCCGTAAGATAAGGCCGGATGCTCTGCCCTTTCTCGATGCCGTTGGCCAGTCGGAACTGTTTGGCCGACATCCCGAGAACGATGCGGTTCAGCATGTCGCATTCGTTGCTGAAATGGTAAGGCTTCGGGCTTTCATGCAGGCGGCAGATCATATCCGTCAGCATCGGGAATTCCTGCCGGGCAGACAGGAGCGACCGGATGCATTGCTCCATCTCGTTGAAGCGCTGCATATAGAGTTCTTTGAAATGCATTGCCTTGGGACCGGTATACCCCATGACCAGCATAGTGAAGCCATCACGCGTCATCAGGTAACGCGGCAGTTTTCTGCCTCTGGTATCACGATATGTACTGGACTCAAAGTTGGATGCAATGAACGTTTCACTCAATCCAGATTTGGATTCAGTGATTTTTGCGATATCACGCAGCACATGGAAATGCTGTTTACCAAAAATATCAGCGACAAACAGGCTGTCAACCCTTGGCACACCTCCCTGATCAGCAAATACGCCAAGCCCATCTTCCGGAATCAAAAATTTCATAGCGAATCCCGCCTTTCTTAAAATAAATGTCCGAGGAAATTCCCTCTGATAGTAAAAGGACAAAATCCACTACTTTAAGTACCTCCGCTTCAATCTTTTTGATAAAATTCGCACTCATACCCGTCTGCCCGGAGCAATAACCCTTCGGCCCATGGAGGTGTCCGCCCCATCTGCTCGCAGATGGCATCGACGCTGACATTTCTGTTGCACTCGATAATCAGTTCATCATGAACATGGCCAACAATATCACTGCATCGAAGAGTTTGCATGGCATAGCAAAGGATATCCCGGCTGATGCCCTGGACGATGTTTTCCACGAACTTCGGGCCGTAGCTCTCCAACCGTTCCCACTTCTTTGTTGCGCCGATGCCTTCATAGTTGACGGATTCCCCGCCGAAACGGTTCTCACCTATTCTGGGTTTCACATAAGAAAGCCGCCGTCCGCTGGGAAGCTGGATGAACAGCATGCCGCTCTGGTACAGGAAGCGGATGCAGCCCACCCGCATGGGGATGTGTTCTTTGATGGCCGTCTTCACGGCGGCATCTACCTGCCACCAGAAATCGACGATATGCGGATTGGCTGAACGCCAGGACTGCACTAAAGGATACAGTTCATCTTCCGAAAGCCCCATGTCCATGGCACCCATCGCCTTCAACGCACCGACAGAGCCGCCATAGCCAAGGGCCAGTTCTGCGATTTTCCCTTTCTGCCGAAGATGGCCATTGATACCATGTTTTTCCACGGGAACACCGAACATGGAGCTAGCCGAGGCGCAGTAGATATCGCCATTTCGAGCAAAAACGTCTGAACGCCATGTTTCTCCTGCCAGCCACGACAGTACTCTGGCTTCAATCGCTGAAAAGTCCGATACGACAAACTTCATACCTTGCCGTGGTATAAAGGCGGTGCGGATGAGTTGGGAAAGGACATCGGGAATAGAGTCATACAGAAGTTCCAAAGCTTCATAATTTCCCTGACGCACCAGGTCTCGGGCTTCCGAGAGGTCCGGCAGATGATTCTGGGGCAGATTCTGCAGCTGGATGTGCCGGCCAGCAAACCGCCCGGTTCGGTTGGCCCCATAGAACTGGAACATGCCTCTCGCCCTTCCGTCCTTGCAGGCTGTCATCTCCATTGCCTGGTATTTCCGAACTGAGGACTTTGCCAGTTTCTGCCGGAGCAGAAGCACACTGCACAGCGGTTCGGCTGCCGTTTTCAAAAGTTCCTGCACGTTCTTCTTCCCAAGGGAATCCGTCTTCATGCCGTGTTCTTCGAGCCACCCGAGCATCTGGGTGACGGAATTGGGGTTCTCAAGACCAGTCCTTTCCTTTAGTTCGTCCATCAAGGATTCCCGGCTTCGGGCATCTATGGCTACGGCCTGAGCGACCAGCGTCCTGTCGATGGCGATGCCCCGGTCGTTAATTTCCTGGTCCAGATGGTATTCATCCCATACACTTTCTGGTACAGGGTAGTTCTTCAGCCGTTCCTGGATGGCCATTTCTACTTCCACATCCCGTTTGTTGTAGGACTTGAACAATGTCCACTTGTCCGGCGCATGCTGCGGAAGATTCCTCGTCCTGCCGCCATTCGACTTAGTTTCCTTGCAAGGAACACAGAAATAACGGATCAGGTCTCTGCCTTCCTTCATCTTCTGGCTGTCCAGCTTCAGCACGGCCCCGGCTCCTTCCAGCGACAGCGGAAGGCCCATATAAGCCGACCAGACCATAGAGCATTTCCATCCTGCCGGGTTAAGGAATCTGGCGCATTCCCGGGAAAGAGGATGATGGTCATGGAACGGGTCCAGACTCATCCCCAGGTCAATCAGGTACCGCGACAGGCAAACCCGTTCGAAGCTGGCATTGAAGGCCCACTTGGTAACGGATTCATCCGTCAGCGCATCCAGAATTTCATCCGGGATGCTTTCTCCCTGTGCCAGATCGACCACCTGCACTTCGCCGCCGTCCACGGCATAGCCGAAGATAAGAATCTCAAAGGCTGGCGACTCTGCATACTTGTATACGCCGCACCTGGCCAGATTGACATCACTGTAGCTTTCAATATCGATACTAATGGTTTTCATGGATTTCACCTCGAGTAAAAAGGTGGCAGGAGCCATCCTGCCACCCCAAACACATTCACTTCATTCGTTAGTCAAGGAAATCGTCATCGTCAGCGGTGGCGAAGTCATCTTCAGCACGAGGCTTGCCGCCGAGCGGTTCGCCGTCACGGATTTTCTGCAGGTTGTTCAGGCCGCAGGCGATGCCTTTATTGCCGTTGCTGTTGAAAGCATAGAAGTTGATGGAAGCACGGCCATAGACGCCGGAGTAGACTTCAGACCGTTCGAGGATATGCTGGCAGTCAGCATCGACGATGCCGGGTTTTGTAGCGGAATTAGCATTGATAAAGAAGCTGTCCTTGTAAGCTTCATCACCAGGACGTTCCATATCACCGTCACGAAGCGGCGTTTTGATGGCTTCAAGAGCCGGTACGGCGCGGCTGTTGCCCTTCAGTTTGCTCTGGCCTTCATCGTAAGCGGCCTTGATGGCGGCACGGACTTTTTCTATCGTCTTCGTATCAGACTTTGGAATGATGAGGGATACACTGTACTTCGGCGTACTGCCGTTGATAGACTTCGGTTCCCATACGTTGGCGTAAGACCAGCGAGTGTTGACTCCGGTAATAACTTTGCAGGGATTTACATAATTTTTAGACATAATACATTTCCTCCTTATTTTTCATCATTGAAATCATCTGCCGCGGTGTGCATGGCCGGACGCTTATCCGATTCCGGCACCAGGACCGGCTTGCCCTGTGGTTTTTCGACTAAATTTGACAGCAGTTCTTCGAACCGCTTCTTACCCAGCTGCTTCGTCATCGCTGTGATACCGAGCAGCCTCTTTTCATACGGATTGAAACCCGCGTTTTCTACAGCCGCGGCTACGGCTTCTTCACTCACATAGCGGCGGTTCGACCGTCCTTCGACAAGTTTCCAGCCAGTCCAGATCTTGCCTGACAAGGCCTGCTGCAAAGCGTATTCCTTGACATCCCCAGCCCAGTTAACCAGTTCATCGGCCTTGGTCAGAACGACTTCGATTTCTTCATCCTGCAGTGTGGATGGGACGGCGAAATCATACCGGGCCAGTTCCAGGTTATATTCGGCCCGCTTGCGGCAGGTAGCCTTGATCTTGCAGAAACGGCAGTGGTCGCCAGCCTTGTACTCCCCTTCGCCTTTGTCCGCCAGTTCCGCTGCAGGCTTCAGCACCGTTTCGGCCCACTGGAGCAACTCGTCCTTACTCATAGTGCAGGTACTGACGTTGTCCCGGCGGGGCTGAAAGATGGTCATAGAAACTTGTTTGATGTCATAGATACCATCGAACAGATTCAAGGCCCCGAGAGCATAACACATCATCTGCGGATTCTTTTCGGCATCCACCAAGACTCCCAGGCCGTGCTTGTAATCGATGACTGTCAAGGTATCGTCGGCCACGATAAGGCAGTCACCTGTACCGAATCCTTCTGGCACCCACCTGGAAAAGTCCAGCCGTTGTTCAATCATGATCAGCGGGTCCTTGCAGGATGTTTTAGCCGCTGCCAGGCATTCCATGACGAACTGTGCGTATTCGTCGGTGCATTCCGCCATCTCCTCGTCAAAATACGTCAAGGATTTCGTCGGGTCTTCCAGCTCCTGCCCCAGCGCCGTCTTCACCTTGAATTCACAGAGCGTATGGGCATCCGTCCCTTGCCGGGCGAATTCACTGGAGGTATCCGGCAGCTTGGCACATTCCTTCGCAGACGGCGGGCAGGCCAGCCAGCGGTAGCAGGAAGATGCGGACAGCACCGCATGTTTATCCGGCATGGCCAATCACCTCCAGTTCCTTCAAGAATGCTTCGTACTGCGCCGCATCAATGCCGGACAGCTTGTCCGCCCCATACTTCTGGATGAGACTGCGGACTTCTGCTGTGAATCCCTTGCGAGCCTTGTCGGCAGCAACTTTACGGACAGCTTCCAGGGTCAGCGGCTCTTCAGCCTTCTCAGATTTTGCTTCTGAAGCTGGCGGATTATCTTCTTTCACCGCCATGGCTTCGGAAATCTTCAGCAGCGCCTTTCCGCAATCGGTCAGGGCTGCTGCCAGTTTCTGCAATTCATCGTTTGTCATATGGATTGACTCCTTTCACATGTCTTTGCATCGATAAGAGATGGATGTTCCTGGCGATACTGCGGGTCGTGGTGCTGATGGCCATCAGCACTGCCGCCAGTTCCCGGTTCAGCTTTTGCTGCTGAGCCATTTTCTCAGGTGTCTGTGTGTGAATCATCTGTCTGCCTCCTTCCTGAAGAGCTTCTTCGTTCGCCCTTCACCAGTAATAGGACAACCGCGTTATCGTTAAGTACCGATTTCAAAAAAAATCCGGCCACTTTTTTTGCAGCCGGATTTTTCCCCATTTAACGGAAGTCTTCGAGGTGTTCCTTTAGGAGTGCATAGAGCTTATGTTTGCGCTTGTTCACCGCTTTCTGGCTCAAGCCGACGGCCTTCCCGGTCGCCGCTTCGCTGGAACCATCGGCAAGCATTAGCAGGATAGTCCGATTGATGTCCTGCAGGGCTGCCAGTTCTTGGCGCAGCGCTGCCAGCAACTCTTCCTTCAGAATTGTTTCTTCTAAGTTGAAGTCATCAGGCACCTCCAGCTCGTAGTCATCCCGCACCTTGTCCGCCGATACCTCATCGGTGCCATGTCTTTGTTGGCGTTTATCTTCCCGCCAGAGCGGACGCATGTATTCATAGTACTGTTCTTTGGTAGCCGGGATGAGGATAGCACGAACCATCCGATTGCCAATTTTCCACCATCGAATCGCGCAGTTTTTGTACTCTTCGGTGATGATTGTTTCTGACGTGACTTCCAAGGGAATAAAATACTTTTTACTATCTTTTGTCGGTACATTTGCCATTAGTGGGCTCCTTCACATAACTTGAAGCGAAGACCCACACAGGCAGCCTGTTGTAATTGACCATAGATGCAATCTCCGCTTCTAATGGCCAACCATCCCAGTAGGCTGACGTATGAAATTATCAAATCGGCTCGCCGCTCTGGGCACCCTTGCGTCCAAAGGTGAACATTGAGCCGGTTTTAAAAAATTGTTATACTAAACATACGAGGAAATTAGAATAACTTCCTTGCCTAAATAGTAGCAAATTGGACTGCTGCTGCTGTATCCACTTGTTTCCAAAAGTGGACAGAAGTGGACACTTCCCAACAAGGAGAATCATCAATGAATTCAGAACTAAGCGAACTTCTAAAAATTCTAAAAAATTACATCGGAGACAAACCGTCAATCCAAGAATTCATAGGTTATTTTTTTAGTCTGCTTATAGATAAGGCAGGCTTAACTAATGATGAACGTCTCGACGAACGTCTCGACGAGATAACACTTGCCCGAAAACAGAACAAATCTACTGCTAATAAAATATTTAGTGGTAGCCGCCCAATTCCAAAGAAAATAGCCCGCTTTATAAATGCGCATTTTACCCAAACCAATTTGATTGATGAATTATATAAAATCCCCGATGATGCAAAAACGGCGTTGATAGAGACTATAAATAAATCTAAGACAATTAAACTGACATGTACTGAAGATGATGTAGATGAAAAAATAGCCTCCAAAATCCAAGAACTCATACAAAATCCTCTCATTTCAACGACCTCCTCAAAAAAGAAAACAACTAAGTTAAAACCGTATACTAAAAAGAAAGAGTCTAATTCAAAACAACGGCCTCAAACTGATTCAGAGTTACTTTCTGCATTAATACATGACTTTAATAAATATTTAAAATTCTGTATTGATACTGACTTGAGAATCACTCCTATGCCATTTGATTACCCATCTGATGTAGAACTTCTTGTTAACAAATGGAAACATCACGACTGGGACTTCAAAGATACACGATTGACAAAACTTAAAAATGATATCGTCCAACAATTGGATTCGTATTTTACGTATTGGTCGTGTCATCTTTTTTACGATCCTTCCAAAAATCTTGACTATTTTATATATCCGCACCCTTCATATCCGCAGTCCGAGGCCGAAAAAGCTGCACTGGATGAAAAAATAAAGGCTGATATGATAACGTCTGATAAGCTACATGCCCAATTATGCTGCTTTGTAAAAGCCAATAACCTATCTATATAAATAAAAAAAGAGCTATCTATATGACCTTTTGGTCAATATAGATAGCTTCTTTTGCAGTTCCGTACATAATGTAGGACTATCAGGTAACTTCTATTTTATTAAATTCATGTCTTTAACAGCATCAACTTGTATTACAACATCGTCCCAAGGGATCAAGATCAGCTCATTCTTGCTTGTTTTCACTTCTAGCATTACCTTTTTCCCCTCAACAATAGCATCAAAAACGCGTTGCCCATTACATATGAAATTAAAGTTTATTTGACTCTTGTTTTATATCCATAATACAGCATTGACGATAAAAAGCTATCGTTACTTCCGTATTCGTATTGTTCTTTCGCCAGCCTTCGTACCTCACCATATTCTCCTCTATTTTTAGGCATAAAAAAATACCAGCAAATTGCCGGTACTATCAAATCCCAGTAAATATGTACGTTTAGCCTATGCACACCATTTAAAATATTGTATCAATCCCGAGCATCTTTGCTC
>ERZ791915.292-NODE-292-length-57700-cov-4.159910_pt1 | contig 57700 bp, 47 predicted proteins | sample MGYA00510139_ERZ791915 | MGnify/ENA primary metagenome ERZ791915 (study PRJEB30046, sample SAMN00792117) | human gut metagenome | study: EMG produced TPA metagenomics assembly of the A metagenome-wide association study of gut microbiota in type 2... | reverse complement strand
ACCCCGCCCGACGATTTCGATTGGCGACCTTTGACGGAGTCAAGGGAGGAGCCAAATCGAAATACGTCGGGCGGGGTCGGAGGGCCCGATGGGATGGATTTCGGCCGAGGCTATTCGTCGCCGAAGCTGATGCCCAATGCCTTGGCCTCGCGCACCAGGTCGCTCTGGGGGTCGACAAACTTGAGCTTGCCGGCGACATCCTCGAGCGGCATGTGGCACATCTTGCCGTCACGCAGGGCAATCATGTAGCCAAACTCGCCGCGTAGGCAGCCCAGTGCCGCCTCGACGCCGCACTGGGTCGCAAAGATGCGGTCCTGGGCGTCGGGCTGACCGCCGCGCTGTGTGTGACCGGGGATGGCGACGCGGGTCTCGCGACCGGTCTTGGCCTCGATCTCCTTGGCGATGTCGTAGACAATCGACGGGCTCGTACGCTCGGCGAGCTTCTTCTTGTACCCCTTCTTGGACAGCGCCGCGTCCTCCTTGGAGATAGCGCCCTCGGCGACGGCCACGATGGTAAAGCGGCTGCCAGTCTCCATGCGATGCTCAATGGTCTTGATGACGTTATCCATGTCGTAGGGGATCTCGGGAATCAAGATGACATCTGCGCCGCCCGCGACGCCAGCGTACAGCGGGATCCAGCCAACCTTGTGGCCCATGATCTCGATGACGAACACGCGGCCGTGGCTCGAGGCGGTGGTGTGGATGTCGTCGATGCACTTGGTGGCGACGTCGATGGCGCTCGTAAAGCCAAACGTCATCTCGGTGCCCCAGGTGTCATTATCGATGGTCTTGGGCAGAGCGATAACGTTGAGGCCTTCTTGGCGCAGACGGTTGGCGGTCTTGGTGGAGCCGTTGCCGCCCAGCATAAACAGGCAGTCGAGCTGCAGCTTGTGATAGGTGTGGACCATCGCGGGCACCTTTTCGACGCCGTCAGCCTCGGGAATGTCCAGGCGCTTGAACGGCGTGCGGCTCGTGCCTAGAATGGTGCCGCCGCGGGTGAGGATGCCGCTAAAATCGGCGGGAGTCATAACGCGGAACCTGCTGTAGATAAGGCCCTGGTAGCCGTCCTCAAAACCATAGATCTCGATAGGCTCTTCGCTATTGGTCATGAGCGTTTTGACAATGCCGCGCATGGTGGCGTTGAGCGCCTGGCAGTCGCCGCCACTGGTAAGAAGACCGATCCTAAGCATGATGAATCCTTCCGGGCAAGTTATAACATGCGCATAAGTTTACCCCCGCACACTGTTGATACAGGGGTAAAACGTGTTAGCTCAAGCGTATAGAAATGTAAGCAACGTCAGGCGAGCGTAAGGTCGACGGGCCTGGCTCCTTACAGCGCGAAGGCGTCGACGTCGCCCCAGTGGCGGCGCAGCGTGATGGCGGCAGCGGGCTCGGTGTTGTCAAAGACGACCGACCACTGCGTGTTGCTGGTGATGTCTTCCGGATTGGGCTCTTGCGCCGCAGCGCGTAGGGCCTTCCAAGCGATTGCCTCGTCTTGGGCGCCGGCACGGGCGTCGAGGACATCGGCGATTGCGACGGCGCGCTCTTTACCATGGCCCAGCTCGCCGTTCTTTTGGTTGGGGAGCACCTCGTCACCATAGCAGGCGTAGAAGTTCGTGACCTGGCGTACGGGCGTCGCCTTGCATGCACGGTCGGGATCGCGCGGATCCCACTCCACCACCCGCGCGTCACCGGCGGCGTCGTTGATAAAGAAGTGGTAATCGCGTCCTGCCATGGCGTGCATGTCGTAGGCGGAAAGCAGGTTGACGGCCTCTTGCGTGGTGGCGGCACGGTCGAGCACCAGACGGATGGCGAGCGAGGTATTGATGACGGGGCGTTGCGTGTCCTGGTCACAGGGTTTGGAATCCAGGGTGAGCACGGCAATGGACACGCCACATTCGTTGACGCCGTCGAGCTGGGCAAACGGGCCTATCAACGCCGCAGCGCGTCCGCCGACGGAGTCAAGCGGAGTGTTATCGCCCAGGTTGTTAAGGGCGGCAAACCCGATGGAGGCATAGCCGTCGCACGGGTGATTACGCACCAGCAGCGCCGAGGTGTCGTCCTTAAAGTCGTAATTGCGACCGGTGCGCACGCGGCCTTCGGCATCTACGGCGACAAAAGCGCTGCAGGCAAACTGGGGCGCCTGGACATGTGCCGGCACACCGGGCAGCACCTGTGCCACCACGGCATCGATGTAGGCCTGGTCGTCGCGCACGCCAGTGGCGATGATGCGATCAAGATCGTAGTCGTAGGCAATGTCGATTGCGTACAGGTCATAGCCATCCGCGTAGCCGGTCAAGCGTTTGAGTGACGCGGCAGACTTGATTTGTTTGTGATAAACGATGCCGGTGGCAGCGGCAAGGCCGACGGCGACTCCTGCGACACCGCAGGCGATGGCAATGTTACGTGGCTTCATGACGGCTCCTTTCGTCCTGTTAGCGTAATTGTCGCAAAAGGAGTGCGGGCATGATGGCTCAACTTGGCGAGCGGCGCGGGATTAAACATGGAATGAAAGGCACGGCACTGGCGCGGCGGGGTATGCTGGAGGGGACCATCAGCCCAGTGAAAGGGGAGAGCATGACTGATCAGGAAACGCCCGAGCGCGCGCATGTGACGGCCGACGATATCGAGGCCGCCAACGACCTTATCGACTTTATCGAGGCATGCCCCAGCATGTTCCATACGGCGGCGAGCATTATGGCCGAGCTCGACGAGGCGGGCTTTACCTACCTGCCCGAGAATGCGGCGTGGGACATCGAGCCGGGCGGGCGTTATTACACGCAGCGCAATACCTCGAGCGTTGTTGCCTTTAAAGTGGGCGAGGACCTGGCCGCTACGTGGGGCGAGGACGGCGTTGCCGGTGACTATCATTTTCAGCTGACGGCGTCGCACAGCGACTCGCCGACGTTTAAGGTTAAGGCCGTGCCCGAGCTCGACGGCGCGGGCGAGACGCTACGCCTGAACACCGAGGCCTACGGCGGCATGATCGACTACACCTGGTTCGACCGTCCGCTGGCACTCGCGGGCCGCGTGTTGGTACGCGAGGGCGACCGTATTGAGAGTCGTTTGCTCGCTATCGAGCGCGAAGTCGCCATCATCCCGAGCCTTGCCATCCATATGAACCGCGGCGTTAACGAGGGCTTTGCGCCCAACCGAGCCGTTGACCTGTGCCCTCTCATCAGCGCTGGCGACCTTAAGCAGGGCGACTTTGACGCCCTGATCGCCGACGAGCTGGATGTTGAGCCCGAGCAGATTTTGGGCCGCGATTTGTTCCTGGTCAACCGCCAGGATGCGCGCATTTGGGGCTGGGCCGACGAGTTTATCTCGACGCCCAAGCTCGACGACCTGGCCTGCGCCTACACCTCGCTGCAGGCATTTTTAGGAGCTGAGAACGCGCACGACGTTTCGGTCTTCTGCTGCTTTGATAACGAGGAGGTTGGCTCCGAGACCAAGCAAGGCGCCATGTCGACGTTCTTGGCCGACGCGCTGCGCCGCATTAACGGATCGCTGGGCTTCGATGACGAGTCGTACCACCGTGCGCTTGCCGCTTCGATGCTCGTGAGCTGCGACAACGCGTATGCCGTGCACCCCAACCACGCCGAGAAGTGCGACGCCCGCAACCAGGTTGTGCTCAACGGCGGCATCGTCATCAAGGAGGCCGCCAACCAGCACTACTGCACCGATGCCTTTAGCCGCGCGGTGTTCCAGGCTATTTGCGATGACGCCGACGTACCCACGCAGGCCTTCGCCAACAAGAGCGATATGGCCGGCGGCTCCACCCTGGGCAACCTGTCGAACATGCAGGCGAGTATGCACGCTGTGGACGTGGGCCTGCCGCAGCTGGCCATGCACTCGAGCTACGAGACCGGCGGCGTGCGCGATGTGATGTGCGCCATCCGCGCCCTCACCGCCTTCTACGAGCGAAACCTAACCATCAACGGCGCCGAAAGCGTGGAACTCTAAAACCTACCAAAAAGGGATGTTAATTTTGGCAGGTTTTATCTGGGCATATGCCAGCGGCATTACAAGCCGCTGAGTCCCTAAAGCTTTGCGGGTAGAGAAAAAGTCAGCGAGAGCCCGTCTGGGCGAGCAAGGTGCCTTGAAAGAGGAGGGCATTGGCCTTCTGGCCATGCCCGACGATTGAAAGGCAGATTGCCGTCCAGACGGGCTCGTAGCGTCGGCTCATTACGCCGTTCGTTAGAACGGCGTAATACCTAGTGCTCAATCCAGCAGCGTAGCGTCTCGCCAGCCAGAAGATGGCGTAGATTCTCCGCGGCGATGTCGACCACGTTATTGAGCATGGCCTCTAGGTGGAACCAGCCGGAGACATGAGGCGTGATGAGCATGTTGGGCGCGTCCCACAGGGGGCTTGTCGCGGGCAGCGGCTCGGGATCGGTGACGTCGATCGCGGCGCCGGCAAGGTGTCCCGACTCAAGGGCGGCGACCAGGTCGTCGGCAACCACAAGGTCACCGCGGCCGCCGTTGGCAAAGAAGGCGCCCGGCTTCATTGCGGCAAAGAACTTGGCATCCGCAAGACCGCGGGTCTCGGGCGTGCTGGGCATAAAGGATGCGACGATGTCGGCCTCCGCCAGGCGCTCAGACAGGGCATCCATGCCGTCCATGTCCTCAAACACAATGGGGTAGACGAGCGGATGACGCTTGATGCCGCGGACGTGCGCGCCCATGTTGCGGCAGAGCGTGGCGAAGTGACCGCCAATGTCGCCCGCGCCCAGCACCAGCACATTGGCATTTTTGAGCGAGGTGACCGGGCCCAAGTCCTCCCAGCGATGCTCGCGCTGCAGGTCCTGGTAGCCGGGCAGGCGCTTCATCATTGACAGCACCATGGCAAACATGTGCTCGCTTACGGCCTGACCGTAGGCGCCGATCGAGCAAGACAGCTTGGCGTCAGCCGGCACGGTGCCGGCGGCCAAGTAATCGTCATAGCCCGCGGTCTGCAGTTGCAGTAGCTGGAGGTGCTCGCATGCGGTAAGCAGGGCAGGGTCTATGTTGCCCAAGATTACGTCGGCGTTGGCGACCTGCTCGCACGTGATGGCGTCGGCGCTCGTGTAGATAAAGTCCTCGCCTGGAGCGCTCGACTCGAGGATCGCTCGATGACGGTCGTTGACGGGCAGCAAAACTAGGATGTTCACAAGCAGTCCTCTCCGCTTGACCTACCAAAAAGGGACAGGTTTATTTTGTCAGGTTTTATCAGGCAAAACGTTCAAATAAAAACGCCGGATGCAAGACGAGCGTGCCCGTCAGCATCCGGCGCATCCACGGCTACCAGCTCAGCAGCTCGTAACCGTCCTCGGTCACCACGAGCTGTACCTCGCATTGAGCCGAATCGCTACCGTCTTTGGTGCGCACGCACCAGCCGTCGCCCTTGCTAATCTTGATGTCGGGCGCTCCGGCATTGACCATGGGCTCGATGGTAAAGACCATGCCCGGAGCCATGATGGTGTCCACATCGGGCGCCTCGGTGGTAAAGCCCACAAACGGGTCCTCGTGGAACTCCTTACCGATTCCGTGTCCGCCGTACTCGCGCACCACGCTAAAGCCGGCGTCCTCGACGGTCTTTTGCACAGCCTCGGCCATCACGGACAGCGGCAGCCACGGCTTGACGGCGGCAAGGCCAGCCTCCACGCTGGCGCGGGTGACGTCGACCAGGCGCTGGCGCTCGGCCGAGACCTCGCCGATGCAGAACATACGGCTCGAATCACTAAAGTAGCCGTCCAAGATTGTGGAACAGTCCACGTTGATGATGTCGCCCTCGTGCAGCACATCCGCATCGCAGGGGATACCGTGGCAGACGACGTCGTTGATTGAGGTACACACGCTCTTGGGATAGCCCTCGTAGTTGAGGTCGGCCGGCGTGCCGCCGTGCTCGACGGTGTAGTCGTAGATTATCTGGTCGATCTGGTTGGTGGTCATGCCCGCGGCGATGTGTTCGCCCACGTAGTCGAGCACGCCCACGTTGATGGCGGCCGAGCGCTTAATGCCCTCGATATCGGCGGGCGTCTTGTAGAGCGTGCGGGGCAGAACCTCCCAGCCCTCTTCCCACAAGCGCTCGAGGCGCTCATCAAAGGCGCTATGGCATTTCTTGTATTTCTTGCCGCTGCCGCACCAGCAAGCGTCGTTGCGGCCAGGCACGGGTCCTTTGTCATACATGGCTAACTTCCTTTCATTTGCAGCTAGTATAGCTCACCCGCAGACCAGCTCATTTGGGACGGGGCTTTTTTAGCTACCCTGTCAGTTGAGGATGATTTGCTGGCGGGCGGCCGCGCTAGTAGCTCACCTGGCAGGGAATGCCGAGGGCGCGCACACGTGCGGCGATCGCATCGAGCGCCTCGGGCGCTGCTTTGGCAAGGCCGGCGATCGGTGTTTCGCGCGCTACCGTGTAGATGGTCGCCTCCTGTGGGCGAATGTGCTCGAGCGCCGCGAGCCAAGGGCCGACATACGCTTCGCCGGTGTTATCGAGGGACTTGCCCTGATACTCGCCGGTCAAAAAGATCGTCTGGATAATAACGTGACCGTCAAAGCTCGCGAACGTCTCGATCTGGTGCTCGACGTCGTAGGGGCCAACAGGCTGGTCGAGCAGCTGGATAAATGTCGGGTCGACGGTATCGAGCTTGAGGATGTTGTCGTCGACCATCATGAGCGCATCGTGCACCTGGGGACGATCGGCGCGCGTGCCGTTGGAGAGCACGGCAATCTTGGTGTTCGGTGCCAGCTGGTCGCGAAGCGCGACAGCGCCGGCGATGGCCTGCGGAAACTCCGGTGCGGCGGTGGGCTCGCCGTTGCCTGCGAAGGTGATCACATCGGGGAGCTCGCCCTCGGCTGCCATCTCGCGCAGCTTTGCCTCGAGCGCGTCGAGTACCACGGCAGCTGTGTTGTACGGCTCATGGCAGGGGCGCTCGGCGTTGAGGCCGTTCTCGCAGTAGATGCAGTCAAACGTACAGATCTTGCCCGATGCCGGCATCATGTTGACACCGAGAGAAAGGCCCAGACGGCGGCTGCGCACCGGTCCAAAGATGGGGCTGGCATTTAAAAACGTAGACATAGGCATATGCTCCTTGGGACAGTTGTGCCTAAGCATAGCATCGGCGCCAAAGTCTGGTTTGGGCTTGTGCTCTTAGGTTTCGTTTTTTCATTCTGCCCTCGATGCCTGCGATATGAAAGGTTTCGGGTCGGGTACAGTTCATGTGTTAACAAGGCACAAGACGATGGGGCATAACATGGATTTTACGGTCGAGAATGCGGGCACTACGATTGCCTGTCGCGAGTTTGCCGAGTCGGGCGTGCCGTCGGATGCGCCTGCCTTGATATGCGTGCACGGTGCCTGCGTCGATGGCACATTTTTTGAGGGCATCGCCCGCGAGCTCAGCCAAGTGTACCGCGTAGTTGCCTACGACCGCCGCGGCTGCGGCGAGAGCGGCGACGCCGCGGACGGGCGCTACGACCTCGCCGCCCAGGCCGACGACCTGCAGGCCGTCATCGAGCATATCGGCGCTCCGGCAAACGTGCTCGCGCACAGTGCCGGTACGCTGGTGACCCTGGAGCTTCTCCGTACAAACCCGACCATTGTCTCGCGTGCGATTCTGCATGAACCCGCTGTGACAAACGAAGGCGCCGGCCTGGGCGCGGCCCCGGTTTTGCTCGAGATGATTGCTGCGGGAAAGGTCTCGAGGGCGTTAAGGGCCTTCCTGGGCGCCATTGGCGATTCGGACCCTCAAGCTCCCAAGTCAACCGAGGCAGAAGCCAAGCATGCCCTGCGCAACGGCCGCAGTTTCATGGCAAACGAATACGAGATCACTATGACCTGCGTTCCCGATTGGGATGGCGTCCGCGCCTCGAAAACGGTGGCCGCCGTGTTCCTGGGCGAGCTCTCGATTGGCACGCCCCGCGAGGCGGGCACGAGAACGGCGGCTGAGCTTTTGAATTGTCCGCTCGTAGTAGTTCCCGGCGCGCACAACGGGTTGCGCGATCGCCCGACAGCGGCCGCCCAGGCTGTCCGCGGCATCTTGGGGCTCTAGCGGCCGAATCATCAAACGGGCTTCTTTCGTAGACGTTTCGGCTGTGTTAACAAGGGTGCTCAAAACCCAACGTCTGCGGCTTCAGCCCTACCCCGTGGTGCGTTTGCTGTCGGCCGACCAGATTAAGGGCGATCCCAACTGCCTGCTCGCCGGCGATCGGTGTCCCTGTCTGCGCCAGTCAGGTCTGGAGGTCTTGGCAGGCTCCGATGAGGTGTCGGAACGGCTGCTCAACGATGGCGTTGAGTACCGCGCTCGCCTGCGCCCTCTGAAGGTCGAGGGCGAGCCTCACGTCCTGCTGATGGTGCGTCCGATTGATGGACAGGAGGCCGCAGAGGAGGACCTTGTCTACACCGACGTGCTGACGAGCGTGCGCAATCGCCGATATTATGAGGAAAAGCTTCGCAGCGCCCGCATGCAGGCCGGTGTGGCGATGAGCTGTCGCTCGTGCTGCTGGACATTGTCATGCCGGGCATGAACGGCTTTGAGGTGTTGGGCGATCTGTCGCGCCGGTCGATTATTGACAATCTGCCTGTCATCATGATCTCGAGCGAAGATTCCGACGATGTGGTGCTGCGCGCGTACGAGCTGGGTGCTTCGGACTATGTCAACCGCCCGTTTGACTCCCGTGTCGTGCGCCGCCGTGTAAGCAACACCATCCGCCTGTACGCCAAACAGCGTCGTCTGACGAGCCTGCTGTCCCAACAGTACAACGAGCGCGTCAAGAACAGCCGCATGCTCATCGACATCATGGCCGGCGTCATGGAGCTTCGCAATGGCGAGAGCGGCAGGCACGTTACGAACATCGAGAAGCTGACCGAGCTACTGCTCGGCTGCCTGGCCCACCGTAGCGACAACATCTCCCTCGACAACGAGGAGCGCTCCACGATTGCCCTGGCTTCGGCGCTGCACGATATCGGCAAGATGTCGATTGACGATGCGATTCTCAACAAGCCCGGGCGCCTCACGCCCGAGGAGTTCGAGATTATGAAGACGCATACCACGATTGGCGCCGACATGCTGCATGAGCTGGGCCGCCATCACGCCGGCAATGCGCTTATGGAACATGCGTACCAGATTGCGCGTTGGCACCACGAGCGCTGGGACGGCAAGGGTTATCCCGACGGCCTTAAGGGCGACGAGATTCCCATTGCCGCGCAGGTGGTCTCGGTGGCCGACGTGTACGATGCGCTGGCGAGCGTTCGCGTGTACAAGGATGCCATCCCGCACGAGGAGGCGATCCAGATGATCCTGGACGGTAAGTGCGGCACCTTTAACCCGCTGCTGCTGGACTGTCTGCTCGAGGTGCAAGACCGTATTGCCGAGACGTTGGCACGCCCCGCCGACGTTGTCGCGTTTCCCACGATTTAGTTTGACCAAAGGAGTTTCAATCCATGATTTCCATGCGTGAGGCGTATGAGAAGATCGGCGCTAATTATGATGACGCGTGCGCTCGGCTGATGGGCGAGGAAATGCTTGCCCGCTTTGCCCTCAAGTTTTTGGATGACGAGAGCATGGACAAGCTGGAGGCCGCCATGGCGGCAGGAGACGCCGAAGGTGCGTTTATGGCAGCGCACACGCTCAAGGGCGTGAGCCAGAACCTGGGATTCGATAATCTGTACGAGCCGGCGGTTGTGGTGACCGAAGCGCCGCGCGGCGCCGATGCCGTTGACGGCGCTCGCGAAGGAATGCATGCGCTGCAGCAGCAATATGCGGCCACGATGTCGGCCCCGCGCGAGGCAGCAGAATAAGAGCTTCCGCGCTTTGATGCGCGCCGGATGCATATAGGCAAAAGGGCGCCCCGTCGGACCATGTGGCCGGCGGGGCGCCCTTATTTGTTGTGCTGTCCGTGAACTAACGGGCCTGCTTAACCTTTGCCGCTGCCTCGACAAACGACTTCCACAGGTTAAAGTCGGTCTCGAGCGTCTGCCAGGTGTACTCGGGATGCCATTGCACGCCCAGGCAGAACGGCTGGCCCTCGACCTCGATGCACTCGGGTACGCCGTCGGTTGCCTTGGCGACCAAGCGCGTGCTTTTACCCAGACGATCGACGCAGCAGTGGTGTGCGGAGTTGGTCTGGATCAACCTGTGCCCGCCAACCGCGCGCTCCAGCAGCGAGCCCGGCACGACCTCGACAGGATGCACAGGGTCGTTGAGCACGTGGGTATGGCGCCACTGCGTGCGGCCCTCGCGCGCGCCCAGGCTCGGCACGTCCATGCACAGGGTGCCGCCGGTGGCGACATTGAGCAGCTGCGTGCCTCGGCAGGTGGTAAAGAGCGGCTTCTTGGCGCGAAGCACCTCGTTAACCAGCTTAAACTCAAAACGGTCGCGAATCTCGCAGCACAGCGTGGGGTCGTAAGGACGCTCGTCGCCCCAGCGTTTGGGGTTGACGTCCGGGCCGCCAGGAATGGCAATGCCGTCGGCGATTTACACGTAATGACGGATAACATCGATGTCTTCGGTAATAGACATCTGCAGCGGCAGGCCACCGGCGGCAAGGATGGCATCGACAAAGACACTTGCGATTTCCTCGTTGGGGGAGAGCATCTCGCTTAAAAACGGCTTCGCCTCTTCCCAGCGCGGCGCGACGAGGATGAGCGGGCGGTCGGCGGGATCGACGTCGACGTGCGGGGTGTATGACGATGAAGTGCGAGTTCCGATCATAGGTGTTGCTTTCGAGTTTGGATGGTCATGGCGAGCAGATATGGCAATTGGGCTAGTGGCCCTTGATGGAGTTGAGGAAGTCCTGGGCGCGCTTGGTCTGGGGGTGGTCGAAGAACTCGTCGGGCGTGCCGGTTTCCACGATCTGACCGTCGGCCATAAACACGACGCGGTCGGCCACGCGGCGGGCAAAGTTCATCTCATGCGTAATCACGATCATCGTCATGCCCTGTTGGGCCAGGCGAACCATGACCTCGAGCACCTCGTTGATCATCTCGGGGTCAAGGGCGCTCGTGGGCTCGTCGAAGAGCATGGCCTTGGGCTGCATGGCAAGCGAACGGGCGATGGCGACGCGCTGCTGCTGACCGCCCGAGAGCTGTGCGGGCGCCTTATCGGCCTGCTCCGCAACGCCTACGCGACTCAACAGGTCCATGGCGCGCTCGCGAGCCTCATCCTTGGAGATGCCCAGCACGTCGACCGGTCCCAGCATGACGTTTTGCAGCACCGTCATATGTGCGAACAGGTTGAACTGCTGAAACACCATGCCCAGCTCGGCGCGCATGCGGGCAAGATCCTTGCCTTCCTGCGGCAGGGGCTCGCCCTCGATGAGGATCTCGCCTGAGTCGATGGTTTCCAGGCGGTTGATGGTTCGGCACATGGTCGACTTGCCCGAGCCCGAGGGACCGATCACCACGACGACCTCGCCGCGGTCGACCGAGAGGTTGATGTCGTTGAGGACGTGCAGATCGCCATAGTGCTTATCGACGTGCCTGAGCTCAATCAACGGCCGGTTGTCGGTAGTAGAAGTGCTCTGTGCCATGATGCTCGGCTCCTTATGACTCGAAATGGTAAATCGTTAGCGGATGATGGTCGCGCCGGTCTTGTGCGAAACGTAGACAGCGGCCTTGTTGATCGCGACGTTGATGAGGATATAGATGACCGCGATCACCAGGTAAACCGATACGAGTGCATCGTAGTTGGTAATGAGCACGCGGGCATTTTGCATGAGGTCGGGGTAGCTCACCACATAGGCGACGGTGGTGTCTTTGACGACGACCACAAGCTGTGAAATCAACGACGGGATGATAAATCGAATAGCCTGCGGCAGCACGATTTTAAAGGTGATTTTAGCTTTGGAGAGACCGAGCGCCTGGGCAGCCTCGACCTGGCCGCGCGGCACGGCGTTGACGCCGGCGCGGAAGATCTCGGCAAGCACGCCGGCCGCAGCGAGCGCGACGGGAAGTGTGAGCATCCAAAACGACGGCAGCGCAATCTTGTACTGGGGCAGCACCAAAAAGAAGAAGTAGATGAACAGCAGGCTCGGCACGCCACGGAAGAAATCGGTGAGCACGCGGCAGACCAGCTGCAGCGGCTTGATGTCGCTGGTACGGCCGAGCATGAGGACTAAGCCCAGTACCAGCGCGATGGCGCCGGCGGTGAGCGCGACCTTTACCGTGCCCTCAAAACCGGCAAGCAGGAACTTCCAGGTGGTGAGGTGCGTAAAGAAGTACCAGTAATGGACCGAAAGCTGGCCGGTCACATAAAAGCGCTGCAGTACCAGAGCGATGAGCGCGGCCACGGCAACAAGTGAGATGGCGGTGCCGACGCGAATCTTGGCGCGCATCTTGGGGCCGGGAGCCTCGTAGAGCGCATCGCGCATGGTGAGCGCGGAGGTGGAGTGCTTGCTCATCGGAGGATCCTCACCCTCTTATCGATATAGTTGCCAATGTGGCTCACCACAAAGGCCGTGCCCAGGTAGCCGAGCGCCGAGATAAAGAACGCGGCGACGCCGCCGAGCGAGCGCGTGTTGATGTAGCTCACCACGCCGGTGAGCTCCTGCGGTTTAAGCGGCACCTGACTGCCGAGCGCGGTGGTGAGCATGACGGCGATAAAGAGGTTCGTCATGGGCAGTACGCTCGAACGCAGTGCCTGCGGGATCACGATCTTGGCGAGGATGCGGCTGAAGCCCATGCCCAGCGAGCGGGCGGCTTCTACCTGGCCGACACCGACGGTGTTGATGCCGCTCATAAAGTTCTCGGAGCCAAAGGCGGAGCCCAGCAACACCGTGGCGACGATAACGCAGGTACGGTAGGGCAGAACGACCTTGAGCGGCGGCAATGCGTAGACGACGATAATGAGCAGTGCGATGCCGGGGATGTTACGGAAGACCTGAACATACAGGTCGCCAAAGACGCGTAGCGGCTTGAGCGGCGACACGCGCATCACAGTGACGGCGACTGCCAGCACCATGGCGATGGCAAACGACTCAAGCGTCATGCCCCAGGTTGCGAGCAGCGCTTCAATGTAGTTCTGGCCATAGAGCGACCAGAGCTCGGAGAGACTCATGCGGACCTCCCGCCGATAAGGAAAGGGGCTCCCGTGTGTACGGAAGCCCCGACAACTCAGTGAAGAAACAGTTTAGCGCAATAAAGCGCACCGTGCGTTTCCATATGGTTTCATTGCGGCCGTTACTAGGCGCGTTGCCTAGGCGCCGATCTCGGGCAGCTCGGGAACATTGGTGTCGCCCGTACGGTCGCCGATGCAGATCTGCCACAGCTCGGTCCAGGTGCCGTCGTCCTCGATCTTCTTGAGGAAGTCGTTGACAAAGGCAACGCCGTCGGAATCGAGCGGCAGGCCGATGCCGTAGGGCTCCTTGCTGCCGAAGGGCTTGCCGGCGATCTTGTACTTACCGGGTTCGCGGACCAGGGCGCTCTGCTGCATGTTGTTGTCGATGACGTAGGCATCAACACGGCCCTGCTGGAGTGCCTGGCGGGCCTCCTCGTCGGTCTTGAACTCCTGCTGGCTGGCCTTGGGAACGAACTCCTCCAGGATGGCGGGGCCGTTGGAGCCGGACTGGACGGCAACGTTCTTGTCGGCCAGGTCGTCGACGCTCTTGATGTCGTCGTTGTCGGCGAGCACCAGGATGGCCTGCTGGGTGTAGTAGTAGGGACCGGCGAAGGAGACGAGCTTCTTGCGCTCGTCGGTGATGGTGTAGGTGGCAAAGACGGCGTCGACCTGGCCGTTCTGCAGGACGGACTCGCGCGTGTCCGAGGTCACCTGCGTGATCTCGACTTTGTTCTCGCCCAGAATGTAGTTGGACAGGAGCTGTGCGATGCCGGCGTCGAAGCCGCGGGTCTGACCGTCCTTCTCGTTGAGGAGGGAGAAGAGCGTGGAGGTCTGAACGCCACCGATCTTAAAGACGCCGGCGTCTTTGACGGCCGTGGCCCAGGTGCTGGCGGCGATGGCGTCGTCATCGGCCTTGGGGCCGTCGTTGACGAGCTTGTCGAATGCCTTGGCGTCGAGCGTGGTGGAAGCCTCGGTATTTTTGGAGCTCTTGGAAGAGCCGGCGGCGGAACCCTTGTCGGCCTCGGCGCTGGTGTCGGAGCAGCCGGCAAGACCAAGGCCGGCGACGGTTGCGAAGGTAGCGGCGACAAAGCCGCGGCGGTCGAGAACGACCTGCTGGGAGAGGTTCTTGCTCATGGGAGAACACCTTTCTCAAAAAAATCCTAGTGGTTGAGTAGAGTTATACCCTATTGCGCTCAAATGGGTCAACACGAAATAACTTAGAAACATACTTACCTTATGGGTTATTCTACCTACCAAATAGGGATAGGTTTATTTTGGCAGGTTTTATCTGGTAAAACGTCGGTTATTGCAGCTGAGACGCCGCCTTGTGGGCGGCGCGGTCGCTCATGGTGGTCGTTATATAAGTAAGGAGATCGCGTATGAACGGTTATTCATTCTTCGCATCGACCATGACCTAAAACCACCACAAAGGGGCCAGGCACCTTTGTGGTGGTTCTTGCAGATGTGGCGGCCTGCCCCGCTGTTTTGTCTCGACCTGTAACAGCTAGACAGGAATTCCGGTCCTAGATGTTACAGATCGAGATAATTGAGTTGGGGGAAATAAAAACCTCCACAGGGGTGCTTCCCTTGCGGAGGTTTTCTTACTCGTTCAGCAGCTTCACGGCCTCGGCGGCCATGTTCTCGACCGTCATGCCGTTCTGCGCGAGCAGCTCGTTGGGATCGTAGCGGTCGGGGAAGCCCTTGGCGATGCCAAAGGTGCGCGTGCGCAGCGGCGTACAGGCCAAATAACATGCCACGCGTTCGCCCCAGCCGCCGTCCAAGATTCCGTCCTCGAGGGTGACGACAACGCGATGCTTGGCGGCAAGGCTGTCGAGGAACTCGCGGTCGAGTTCGGTTGCGAAGCGCGGGTTGACGAGCGTCGCCTCGATGCCATACTCGGCGGCCAGGCGGTTTGCCACGCGCTCGCCCAGCTCAAAGAAATCGCCAAGCGCGAGCACGGCCACATCGCGGCCCTGGCGCACCATGTTGTAGCGAACGGCGCTGTAGTCGGCGTCTTCGGCGGGCGCCAGATCGGGACGGCTTACCAGGCCAATGCCCGGCACGCGAATCGCCACGGGATGCTCGCGGTGATTGAGCGACCAACTCAGCATGGACAGGTATTCCTCCATGCAGGAAGGCGCCAGGTAACGCATATTGGGAAGACCGCCCAGCATGGAAATATCAAAGAACGAAAGGTGCGTCTCGGACGTGGTGCCAAAGATTGACGCACCGAACACCAGGATGGTTGCGGGGGCGTCGTTGAGGCACAGGTCGTGCCACAGCTCGTCGTAGGCGCGCTGCAAAAACGTGCCGTACACACCAAAGACTGGCTTGGCGCCCGAGCGCGCAAGCGCGGTGGCAAAGGTTACGGCATGCTCCTCGGCAATGCCCACATCGACGAACTGTTTGCCGGCGGCAGCGCGAAGCTCGGGTGTAAAGCCCATGATGTAGGGTGTGGCGGCCGTGATGCCCACGACCTGCGGATCGTGCTCGATGGCGGCGCTGAGCGCCTCGCCCGTAATGTCGGCATAGGTGCGCGGCGCAGGCTCGCTCGGATGGCCCGGGCAGAGCTTGCGCCCAGTCGCCATGTCAAACGGACCCACGTGGTGCCAGCGCTCGGGGTCGTTCTGGGCTGGCTCAAAGCCCTTGCCCTTGGCGGTGGAGACGTGCAGCACGATGGGATGATCGATATCGCGCAGCTCCTGCAGCGTGTCGACCAGGGCCAACACATCGTTACCGGCATCCAGATAGCGGTAGTCGAGTCCCATCGCGCGGAAAACGTTGCGCTCACAGGTGCCGTTGCTGGCGCGCAGCTCGGACAGATTGCGATAGAGGCCACCGTGGTTCTCGGCGATGGACTGGTCGTTATCGTTGACGATGATGATCAGGTTGCTATCGAGTTCGGCGGCATTGTTAAAGCCCTCAAACGCCAGGCCGCCCGAAAGCGAGCCGTCGCCAATGATGGTGATGACGTTGTACGCATCGCCCGCCAGGTCACGAGCGTGCGCTAGGCCGCAGCCCAGGCTCACCGACGTGGAGGTGTGGCCCATGGCGAACAGGTCGTGCTCGGACTCGTCGGGATTGGCAAAGCCAGAAGCCTCACCATAACGCTCCGGATCGATATAAGTGTACGCGCGCCCAGTCAGCGCCTTGTGGGCGTAGGTCTGGTGCGAAACATCAAAGACAATCTTGTCGATGGGGGAGTTAAACACGCGGTGGAGCGCAACCGTGAGCTCAACGACGCCCAGGTTGGGGGCAACGTGTCCGCCGACAGCGGCGGAGCTTTCGAGGATGGCGCGGCGAATCTCGTCGCAGAGCTGTGGGAGCTCGGCGCGATTAAGAGCCTTGACGTCCTCGGGCGTTGTCGTTTGCGTAAGCAGCATCGTTGTGGGTTACTCCATGCGAATCGTGCGCCGGCACTCCCTCGGCCGGCACAATTGCACAAGACAGTCTCGCACATTTTGGCGTTTGATATGTGACGGCGGCGCGGTAATTCGCCAACTGGCGGGGCAAAACGTTTTGCCCGATGCCATACTGATAAGTTCCATGATGATTTTATTCATTGCGTGCAGGCTGTGGCTTGCCGCCGAGAGCCGCTGGAAGGAGGCCGCATGTCCGATACCGTTCGTGCCAAGAGCATCGCGCGCGAGGTCGACGATGCCGCCCGTCAGCTGGCCCAGGCGGGCCGCTTGGGCCTGACGCACGAGTTTATTCAGCATGGTGACGTGACGGTTTATGCACATGTGACCTCGGTGGCGCGGTCGAGCCTGTCTTTTGCCGAACGCCTTGGCCGTGCTGGCATTTCGGTCGACCGTGCCTCGCTGCTGCGCGGAGCCCTGTTGCACGACTACTTTCTCTACGATTGGCATGACCCCGACCCGAGCCATCGACTGCACGGATTTCGGCATCCATTTTTTGCCCTGGCGCGTGCCGAAGAGGATTTTGAGCTGACGCCGCGCGAGCGGAATATCATCGTGCGCCATATGTTTCCGCTGGTACCGGTTCCACCGACGTGTCGCGAGGCATGGATTGTGTGCCTGGCCGATAAATGGTGCGCTCTGTGCGAGACGGTCGCCGGCCGTCTGCCGCGCAAAGGCGGCGCGAACGATTTGAACGAGGGCTCGAGTGACGGCTCGAGCAAAGATTCGAGCGAAAAGAGGAGAGGGTAGACGGTGGGGACCGCGATCGACATGGCATTTGACGGCGCGACGCTTGCCGCCTGTCCGCTCTCGGCGCTGGTGCTCTCGTTTGCCTTCTACGGTTTTTGCGGCTGGGTGTGGGAGTCGACAGTCTGCGCCATGCTCAACCACGGACGATTTGCCAACAGTGGCTTTTTGCTGGGGCCGTGCTGCCCCATCTATGGCGCGGGCGGCATTGCCTGCTGGCTGCTGTTGCGCGGAATTCCTGACGCGTCGAGCCAGTTTGTCGCTGCAGCGCTCGTATGCAGCGTGATTGAGTACAGCGTGGGTGTGCTGTTGGAAAAAACAACAGGCGCGCGCTTTTGGGATTACTCGCACCTGCCGTTTAACTTGCACGGACGCATCTGTCTGTACTGGGCCTGCGCGTTTGGCTTGGGTGCGTTGTGTATTTGCCGCTTAGTGGAGCCGGCATTGCTGGGGCTGCTCGGCCATCTGCCGGTGCTGATTGTGCGGCTGTCCGCCTTTATCGTCGCGGTCGCGATGATGGTCGACGCGGTGTGCTCGTTGGCGAGCTGGCGGCGCCTGTCTGATCAGCTGGAGCGCGTCCGGGCCGACCTTGCCGACCGCATCAATGAGTCGCTTGCCGATGCCTCGGATTCAATGCTAGAACGTATTCCCGATTCTACGATTGACTCGGTGGCACAGACGCACATTCGTAGCCGTGCCGTTAACGCGTGGCTGGCCGAGCTGGGTGACGCCGCGCTCGATGCCCTGCGCGAGAAGGCTTCGATGCCGACGTTTATCGCGGATGGTGCTCGCGGCCTGGCGCTTGCCGCCCGCCGCGTGGCCGGTGCCGCGCCGAGCATGCCGCGTCCGTCGCTCAGTCGTCGCCTTGTCGGCAAGCGCATGAGCCGTCCGGTGCCAAGCGTGTCGCTCAGCCGACGCGACCTGCGCTTCTTCAATGCCTTCCCGCGCTTGCGCATCAACCGCTACGAGGGCGTCATCCGAGCCACCGACCTTCGCGACAGAGCCCGCGAGTTGTTCCGGCGCTAGCCGGGACGGATGCGCTCACGGCTCCCTTGCTTGCGTATTTCCCGTTCGTTTCGCGTCCGTTGCCGCGCCGTTTCCAAGATTGCGGCGCCGTTTCCATTCGACAACGCCGCGTTTAACAACGCCGTATCTGGTCTACACCAGTTGTCCCTCGGCCGCATTATGGGCGCCGACAACGTTCATGCGACCAAGGGGGAGCGAATGTACGATACGGGATCGACAACGTTTATGCTCATCTGCACCATGCTCGTGTTTTTAATGACACCGGGTCTGGCGTTTTTCTATGGCGGCCTGTCCAGGCGCAAAAATGTCATTAACACCATGCTTATGTGCTTTGGCGCCATTGGCCTGGTCGGTGTGCTGTGGATTGTTGCCGGCTGGTCGCTGGCCTACGGCGGCGACGACTCGAGTCCGTTTATGGGGGGCCTTGACCAGCTGCTGTGCCTGCCGGTGCTCAACCAGGTGCTGCAGGCGGCCGAGGGCAACGTCGCGGACGGCGCCGTCTACCCCCAGATCATCAACATCACCTTTCAGATGGCGTTTGCCATGATCACGGCCGCTATCGTTACGGGCAGCCTGGCCGGCCGCGTTAAGTTTGGCGCCATGACGGCTTTCCTGGGCATTTGGCTGCTCGTGGTCTATGCGCCCCTCGCCCACATGGTCTGGGGCGGCGATGGCTCCTTTATCGGCGACATCATCGGCGCGCTCGACTTTGCCGGTGGCGACGTGGTGCACATCTCGTCCGGTCTGACGGGCCTGATTCTCTGCCTGATGCTCGGCCGTCGTCGCGGTTTTGGCATGGTGAGCTATCGACCGCATAACGTGCCGTTTTTGGCACTGGGCGCCGGGCTGCTTTGGTTTGGCTGGTTTGGTTTTAACGGCGGCAGCGAGTTTAAGGCCGACGCCGTGGCGGCGCTTGCCATCCTCAACACCGTGACGGCCAGCGCGGCGGGCATGGTCTCGTGGCTTGCCGTCGAGCGCGTGCACACCGGTCGCCCCACGCTGGTGGGCGCAAGCACCGGTCTGGTCGCGGGCCTCGTGGTGGTCACGCCGGGCGCAGGCTTTGTTGAGCCTTGGGCTGCGCTCGTTATGGGCTTGATCGTCTCGCCCGTCTGCTATCTGGCAATCAGCCACCTTAAGACCAAGTTTGGCTATGACGACGCACTCGACGCGTTCGGTTGCCACGGCATTGGCGGCATCCTGGGCGGTGTGCTTACGGGTCTGTTCTGCGTGCCGGAGCTTTCGTGGACCGGTAAGGGCGGCCTGTTCTACACGGGTGACGTGTCGCTGCTGATCTCGCAGATTTTGGGCATTGTCGTGACGGTCGTCATTGTGTTGGTGCTCGACCTGGTGATTGCCGCGGTGGTTAAGGCGCTGTTCCACGGCAGCCTGCGCGTGAACGAGGCCGACGAGGCGCTGGGCCTGGATGCGAGTCAACACGGTGAGAGCGCGTACCCTTCTTTCTCCGGACTCGATTAGCAGCTTCCCCAGGCTCCGCACCTTGCCGTTCAATCGTCGCGCGGCTTTCCCAGGCACCCGAGATTGCCCCTCAAACCGTCGCTTGCGTACCGAAGTACGCGGCGCTCCTCTTTCGGGGCAATCTCGGGCACCTCGAAAACCCGCGTCATTGAATGGCAATTCATTTCTTTATTAAAGAGAGGAATTCATTATGAAAAAGATCACGGCTATCGTGCGTCAGGAGAAGCTTGAGGTTCTCAAAGATGCGCTGTTTGCTGCCGATGTTCGTGGCATGACTATCAACCAGGTGCAGGGCTGCGGCGCACAGCATGGCTGGAAGGAATACGTGCGCGGCAACGAGCTGCTCGTCAACACGATTCCCAAGGTGCAGTTCACCCTCATCTGCGCCGATGAGCATGTCGACGGTATCGTTGAAATCATCTGCAACGCCGCTCGCACCGGTGCCGTCGGCGACGGCAAGATCTGGGTCGAGCCGGTCGAGGAAGTCATCCGCATCCGTACCGGCGAACACGGCCCCGCCGCGGTGTAGGACGATCTTTCGCCTGACGGGCGTGCCTCTCTTGGGGCGCGCTCGTTCTCGTCTACAATATCGTGCAGACGAAGGAGAGGCACGCCCATGATCAAGATGTTTGCGAGTGACTTAGACGGAACGCTACTGAACGCCCTGCATGAGGCGGACGGGACCATCCGCCGTGCCATTCGTGAGCTGACCGAGGTTGGCTTGCATGTGGTTCCCGCGACCGGGCGCTCGACGTTGCCAATCGGCGAGCATGGCTTCACGGGGCTGGCGCTCGATGCCTGCTGCTCCAATGGGTCCATCGTGCGCGACAGTCATGGCGAGGTGCTCAAGACCTGGACCATCGATCCGCAGATCACCGAGGAGCTGCTCAAGGAGTTTCCGGACATTTGCTTCGACTGCTCCACGCCCGACGGCATGTTCTCGAGCGGTTCGTTCGAGATGCACCAGGCGGGTTTTAAGAAGGACAGCCCTATCAAGCGCATCGTGATGCGCGGCATGCGTGCACGTGGCGGCTATCACGAGGAACAGTATTTCGACCAGTCGATCGGTGACATCCTGCGCCACGATGTGTGCAAGATCAACTGCCGTGTGATCTCGTCCGAGCTGGAGCGCGACCTTAAGGCATATTTGGCCGAGCGATCGGACCGCGTGGTCAACGCGCCGTTCGATCCGGTGATGTTCGAGATCACGGACGTGGCGTGCAACAAGGGTGAGAGCGTGGCCTGGCTGGCGGGCTACTACGGTATTGCCGAGGATGAGGTCGCGGTTTACGGCGACGGCGGCAACGACATCGCCATGCTCAAGCGTTTCCGCCACAGCTACGCGACCAAAAACGCAAGCGATGCAGCTAAGGCCGCCGCTAGTGCGACCATCGGCAGCTGCATGGTCCACGCCGTCCCCAAACACATGCTTGCCACCATGCATAAGCAAAACTCTCGCACCGTCATCGAATAATGTGGCAAAGGGACACTCACTTTGTCGCATGGGAGATGCCGGCTTTTGGCGTATAGGACTGTTACGCTTTCGCCACCAACAAATTTCGAGTTATTCGGCCTGTCGGAGGTCGTTAAATGGCTAAAGATGCCCTCTCGGGAACATTCATGCCTCTAATGGTGTTTGATTCGGTGACGTAAGTGCGCAAATGGGCATATATACGCTCAAATAAGGACAAAAACCCTCAGATAATCCCGGCGGTGCATTTATGCAGAACCAGTAGCGTGGCCGAATAACTCGAAAAATGTAGGTGGCAGTTCGGCGACAGGCTCGGGTATGGCAAAGGAACTGTTCCTTCGCCATACCCGAGCTTTGATCTTCTGAAATGCGAACAAACATTCGCATATCTAACTGCGCTTTGATAGAATCGGTATCGTTGACGGCAGTTCCATGTGCCGGGCAACGCCCTCCATTTGATGGGAGGTGATGCCCATGACCGGTCTGATTGATTTCGTGAGGCTTCTGACCGCTTTGGCCTCGTTCTTCACAGCGCTTGTCGGCCTTTCCGAGGCACTCAAGCAGCGTTCGAAGCGCAACAGAAGGGGTCGCCGCCGCTAAGGCGTTGACCCCCTAATGCAAACAACGGCGCTGCCCAGCCAGCTACAACTTGGGCTGCCGTCGACACTATTCTACCCACGAATGCCATTTCGGACAATCGGTAATGCCGATTCAAAAGGTGGGCGGGGCGTGACAAAGGGACAGTCCCTTCGTCACATTCCGGGGTTCTCGACTAGCCAATGCTCGTAAGCGCGTTGCACGATCTCGGCTTTGTCGGCCTTTTTGCGACAGCTCTTCTGCTCCTCGATAGCAAGCTCATGGGCATCGCTCTGCTCAAAAGCGCCGGTATCCCAAGCACCGTGTTCAATGCGCGACCATACGGCATCGATGAGTTGTTCGAGCTCGGCAATGTCGTCGGCGTTGGCGGTTGTCGCGAACGGCGGGCGGAGCTCGCCCGTTGTCTTGTCGGGTTCTACATAGTAGTCGCCCATGGAAGTGACGGTGTAGCCATAAAACTCGGGTGACGCTTCGACCAGCAGTTTGTAAAACTTGAGCTGACGATGGTAGCCTGCAGGGACTTCTTTGCCAAAGCCAGTCTTGTAGTCAACAATCTGCACCGTTTTAGCTGCATCGTCAACGAGGAGCAGGTCGAGAAAACCAAAGAGCGGAGTTCCTTCGGTGGTCAGGCACTGCATGCTCGCTTCCGTGATGCAACGGAAGCCGCGCACGTGCTCGACAAGCCAGGGGACGAATGCACGACAAATGCGTTCGAAGCGCTCCGAATAGCGATGGACGTCCTCGGGGGCAAAATCGAGCCACGAAATCTGCTGGCGATACTCGGCCTCAATTGTCTCAATCGCCGCCTCGCCATCGGCTGCCATTCTATTAACGATCTCCTCGAACATCGCGTGAACGATGGTGCCGAATTCGGTTTGGATCGTGGGCGCCGTGGGCAGACGCACAATCTGCTTCTCGGGGAAGTGCTGGCTATTTGCACACCCAGGCTCGTACGTCACAAAGTTGTTGAGTGCTGTGGCAGAAAGAAACTTCACGTCGGTATGAGGCTCCAGAAGCGCGCGGAGCTCGGGCGTATCGAGCACGTAGTTGTCGCGCCACTCGGTTTCGATTGCAACGCTGAGCTGGTCTGCTTCAGCAGAAACCTCGCAAGAGTCGATAAGCCCCGTGAGCTCCTGCAGTGCCGACCCGCCGGCACGGTATAGCTCGAGGTGTCGTTTAGCGCGCGTGATGGCGACAAATAGCAGGCGGCGCGCGTCGTCATCATCCTTTTCATCGCGAATAAGCAGGTTGGACGGGTACAAGCTCATGCCGCCAGCGCCTTTGTGCCAAGTGGAGTCGTCGGCATCGAGCAGGTAGACGCAGTCGAATTCCAGGCCCTTAGAGCTATGGGCGCTGGTGAGGCGAACAGCTCCCGGCGTGCCGAGGTCGATGGATGCGTCGATGCTCACGCCAAACTTTTGAGCGGCATCGAGCTTGTCGACAATATCGGGCAGGCGAAGCGCGCGTCCCATACGGCGCGCGTCTCCCATTTCACCTTCAGCAAAGGTGAGCAGGGCGCGGATGCCGGCATTGAATTCGGCTGCGCCCAGCGGATTTTGTTCCTTGCAGTCCTGATAATAGCCAAGGCTGCGCTCGACAATTCTAAAGAGCAGTGGCCTGACAGGGGAGGCGCTGGCTTCGGCCGCCCACTGCATAAGGCCGTCGTACAGCTCTTTGACGCGGACGTTATCGCTCTCGTGCATGGTGGTCATCCAGTCGCCGCGATGCTCACGCTTGGCGTTGAGCGCAAACGCCACGGATGACGGATGATCTCCACCCAGCTCGGTGGCGCAAATGATCTGGGGGAGATAGCTGCTTGCCAGCCCTTTTTGCCCGCGCGCAAGCGCAGTAACGCAACGCAGCAGTGCCAACGTCGTCTGCATACGCTCGGAGGCAAAGAGATTCTGCCGCTCGCGATACGAAAACGGCACGTTCTCCTTAACGAGGAAGGGAATCAGCGAGCGCAATGCGGCGTGTTTGGCAGAGATGACTGCAATTCCTTCATCGGGATCTTCGCAGTCATCGAGGTAGCCAGCATCAATCCTCTGCCTAATGCTCGCGGCGACGGCGGCGTATTCCTCGGCTTTGCCGGTGTAGACGTTCTCGCTAAAGCTGACCTGATCGCCTTGAGGCTTAAAGGCTTCGATTGACTTATTCGAGCTGGCGTCGAGGCGATATTCAATTTGCCGTGCGATAGCTTGACCAAGCTCAACGATGGCGGGCGTGGAGCGATAGTTGGTCTTGAGCACGATGCTCCGGGGCGAGAACTCGGCCGCAAACTGGTTGGCACACTCGATCGTGGCGCCCTGAAAACGCATGATGGCCTGGTCGTCATCGCCGACGGCCATGATATTGGGCGAATCAACGCCGTCGCAGAGCAGCTCGATGATGCGCATCTGTGCACCATTGGTGTCCTGGAACTCGTCAACTTGGATATAGGTATAGGTGTCCTGGAGCACTTGGCGTAGCGCGTCGTTGTGCTCGACGGCGTTAACAAAGTCGCCGATCATATCGTCGTAATCGTAGAGATGATGCTGGTCAAGCTCATTCTGGTAGCGACGCGCAACGTCGCAAGCAGCCTTAAGTCGCTCGCTCTGCTCCGCAATCTTAAAGGTGCGCCCCTGAGAGTTGCTGCCTCCAAAGAAGGCATCGCGCACCTTGGTGTATCCCGAGGATTTACCCTTTTCGTCGATGAGCTCGGTGCGGCGAACGGTATCGCGCAGTTCAAGGATATAGGGCACATACGTGCCGGCAGGACAGTCGATCGGGCGGGTGAGCGATGTGGGCGCCATGCCCCAGGCACGCTCGACCTCTTCTTCAAAGCGTTCTGCCAACGCAGCGCTTGCCCTTTCGCAGGCGAGCGTAAGCAGCTCGGAATGTTCGGTGAGCCAGGTAGCGGCGTCGATATTCTGCTGCGCGATGGCGCTCAGCGTGTCGTAGTCCAGGCCACTGCGTTTGATTTTGGAGACAAAGCCGATCATCTTACCGATGTTTTGCGCAGGCATATCGGGTGACCCTCCGCCCAGCGGAGAACCAAAGGGCAGCGATTTGAGCAGCCGATCAAAAATCTCTTGCTGGTGCAGGCTGGTAACAAGCGTGTCGGTCGAAGGGCGCACGAAGTGCTCGGGATAGCGCGACCTGATGCTGCTTGCAAATCCGTGGAACGTGCTAACTTCGATGCCGTAGGCGTCGCGCCCGATGAGCTCAATCAGGCGTTTGCGCATGGCTTCCGCGCCCGCCTCGGTATAGGTGAGGCAGAGGATGTTGCGCGGGGCGGCATCGCGCTTGGCCAGGATGTTCGCCGCGCGCAGACTCAGTAACTGCGTCTTGCCGGTGCCGGGACCGGCAATGACGAACAACGGACCATCTAGGCATTCGACGGCCTCGCGCTGTTCGGGGTTTAGTCGGTCGAGCGATGCGATGAGTTCGGGGGTCATGTTCATGGCAGTATTACCTGTCTTCCTGGTAGAGTGCACGCGTGCTATCGAGATAGTCGAGATATGTGTCGATGGCACTTTGCGGCTGAACGATTTTAATGTAGGTGCTGAGTTGCAGCAGCCAGCCAAAGAACTGCGGCGACAGTGGGGCTTTGACGGTCGCCAGCAAGCGCCCATCCTGGTTCTCAAACACAACGGCGTCGAGCCCGAACTTGTCGATGAGCGGGTTCATCGCACGATCGTCGAGTTCCAGTACCACGGTGGTTTTGTCGGCAGCATAAACACCAAATGATGGTGAAACGTGATCCTCAAGCACATAGCCCGCAATACGCGGATCTTTGGTCGCGGACTCTTCGGACACCGCAACGTCGAGCATACGATCGACGCGATAAGGCGTGAACGGCTGATGACCCGAGCCGGCATTAGCCCATTTATCTCGAAACCCGATCATGTAATAGAGTTCGTCGGAGTAGATAAGGCGCACGGGTGTGAGCTCGTAGGCCTTTCCGTCATGATTAAGGGCCTTTTGCTTGGCGGCGTCGTAGTGGAAGTAACGAAACCGAATCTTGCGTTTTTCGCGCATAGCCTGCTGAATCAAGTCGATGTTGAGCAGGGCATCGGAGTTTTGCATCTTCACGCGCGAAGGCACATCGACGCGCTTGTGCATCAGCTCGCGTTCGTCCAGGCTGGCGAGGCTCTGCAGCTTGCCGATGAGGTGGTCGGTCAACTCATCGGTCAAAAACGGCGAACTCTGCACGGCGTCAACAAGCATGATGAGCTCTTGCAGGTCGAGCGGGCGCGAAGCCAGGGCCCATTCCCTGCCACCGCGCTGGTCAATATCAAGTCCAAAGTCGCGAAGTGTTTGCAGGTCGCGATAGATGGCCTTTCGTTCGGCCTCAAGACCGTGATAGGCGAGCTCCTCGATGATCTGCTGTGTTGTGAGCCCGTGCGCGCTGTCGGTCTTTTCCATCAAGGTTTTAAGCAGGAACAGAAGCCTGAGCTTTTGATTTGGTCTGTTCGCCACGTTGTCTCCTTTCGCCGGCAGGGTAACAGCCGAAGATACAAAACAAGACCCGTTATTGGGACTCATTGTAGCCCGCGCGACCGTAGTATTCGCAGCAATAAGAGTCCGAATAGGGCGAAAGGTGGTTAAACGGAAATCGGCGGTTTGGCTGGCTGGTGTGACATGCGCTCTATTGGCTTGGGGCCGGTTCCGGTTTACAAGGATCAGAACAGGAGAGATGCGATGGCAGACATCAAAGTCTTTGCCGAGAATCTTGAGGATTCAACCAAGGAGCAGATCGAGGAGATTTCCAGCTGCCCGGCGTTTGAAGGCGCCAAGATCCGCATCATGCCCGATGCCCATAAGGGCAAGGGCTGCGTGATTGGCTTTACGGCAAACTTGGGCGACAAGGTGATTCCCAACCTGGTGGGGGTCGACATCGGATGCGGGATGTATTGTGTGCCGCTTGCGGAGACCATTGCGCGCGACGACCTCATTCAGTTCAATCGCGATGTGAAGCGCGCGGTGCCCACGGGCTTTAGCCTTCATCGCGATCCTGCCTGCGTACTCGCGGACTTTGACATGGAGTCGCGTGATTGGCTGCAGGATAAACGCAAGGTTGAGCGCTCCATGGGCACGCTGGGCGGCGGCAACCACTTCATTGAACTCGACGAGGACGAGGATGGGTGCCAATATCTGGTCGTGCACACCGGCTCGCGCAACATGGGCAAGCAGACGGCGGAGCACCATCAGACGCTGGCGCAGAAGACGTGCACGGCAGACATCCCCGACGAGCTTAAGTATCTCGTGGGAGATCTTTCTGCCGAGTATCTCGTCGATATGCATAACTGCCAACGCTTCTCGAATCAGAACCGCAAGGCGATTGTCGCACAGATCGTTGAGCGTACGGGAATTCGACTCGACGGCGACGGCTTTACTACCATGCACAACTACATCTCGGAAGGTGGCATGATTCGCAAGGGCGCCATTAGCGCTCATGCGGGCGAGATGGTGCTGATTCCGTTTAACATGCGCGACGGTGCCGTTATTGCGCGCGGCAAGGGAAACGAGGACTGGAACTGCTCGGCGCCGCACGGGACGGGTCGCGCGATGAGCCGCACCAAAGCGTTCCAAACGCTCGATACCGGGTCGTTCGTTAACGAGATGCGCGATGCCGGCATCTACTGTCCGAGCGCATGCGAGACGACGCTCGATGAGTCGCCCGAAGCGTATAAGCCTGCGGAGGATGTACTGAGACTCATGGACCCGACGGTCGATGTTGTTCACCGACTCAAGCCGATTTGGAATTTTAAGGCTACTGGTAAACGTGGTGGGCGTTAGGAGGGTTGCGATGACGCTAAAGATGGACTCCAGGGACGACCGAATTGGACGCTCCGTGAGCATGGACGAGATGCTGAGCTTCTCGGGCGTGATGTCGCCGTCCGCGAATCGGTGTGGCGGGAATCGTGGAGAGCGTGATGATGAGGGTTTTGACCTCAGCGGTTTCCGCAACCGACTGGCTTCTGGACTCGACCGTGGTGTGGAGACGTCGCTTTTCGAAACTCCTCGTGTGTTGAAAACCGGTATGTCGGTTGATGATGCGCTAGGCGGTGGCGTTGGGTTGGGCAAGCTCAGCGTGATTGGCGGTGCGCATGAAGACGTTTCGAACGTGCTGACACACGCGGTACTGCGCTTGAGCGAGCAGTGCGCTGTGCTTTACGTGCCGATTCGGGAGCGTGAAGAGGATGCGATTGCCCGGCTTATTCGCGCCGAGATGGATGACAAGGTGTCAGAGGATCCCGAGGAACAACAGGTTGAGACAATCCGCGCAACGATGCGCCTCAAGCAGCGCAACTTGGGCATCTTTGCCGAAGACAACATGACCATGGACCTTTTAACGAGCTGGTTGCTCGGCGACCAAACGTGGAACAGAGCAGTGCTAAAGGACGCCGTAGTCGTAATCGACGGACTCGAAATGCTCGACGACAACCGCCCGGTAAATGTGATCCTGCGCGACCTGCGCAACATGCTCAGCCCAACATCCGCCATCCTGGCAGGTTGCTTTGCGGCGGAGGGCCAAGACAACGATGTGGCATTCGCCGAGACCCACTGCAATGCAGACGCTTTAGTCTGCATACTTCATGGGGATCAGGTCGACAAAGACGACGTAAAGCTCATTTATAGGCGTGTTCTCAGTTGGAGCTCAATGCGGTGACGGTTTGGCCCCGAGACACGTGTGCCTCGGGGGTCATTTTGTTATTAGGGGATGGAAAACTGTATTCAACGCAGGAGACGTAACCATCGATGCAATCCGCGACCATCTGGACTAGGGACAGGGTGATAGGGCAATGATTACGTTCGTGCAAAAATTCTTGCAGCTTCGAACCGTTGCATCCAATGTCCGAAGAGCCCCTTGCGCCCAATTTGACCTGCTACAGCCAAGCCTGTGAAAAGCGTTTCAGCACATAGTTATTAATCCGCAGGGGCCTGTTGCCTGCAAAACCACACCGCTAGCCTAAATGTTGCCTGTTGGGAAGGCCGGGCGAATTAGCCTTGTATCGTAGGACGTTTGAGATGCCGAAGTATCGAAAGGGATGCTGCAATGAGTTGGGAAAATGTTGAAATTAACAGAGAAAAGCTAATGGATGTTAAGGGAGTGCTTCAGTTATCGGCGGATTTCTCTCCAATCATTCAGAACCAGATGTTCGATGTCGATATGCATGGATTCCCAGTCTTTACAGATAAGAACATGGCATTATTGAATATGTTGTTTGACAACGATGTTGCGTATGCCAAGGTCGCAGAGTCTAGCTATGAAAAAGAAATGAAAAAAATATTTAAGGGGATGTTCAATTCGGCCACTCCAGAGGAACAGCAAACGAACATCCGACGTGCTGTCTATCGAGTTAATAGGGATAACTCGACAAGCTTGCCAACTCTGTCCGGAAGTAAAAAGGAAAGCGCGTCTAAGAAGCCAACACAGAAATATATCGTTGAGCTACTGAAAATATCGAGCGGAGAACGGCTAGATGGAAAAGAGCCGGACAAAAAAGCCGAGAACAAGGAGCTTGAAAGTAAGCTGACGGGTGGGTCCTTGCTTACAGCTCGGGCAATTATTGACATGATTCCATTTGATCGCAATTCGAACAAAGCTGTCGAGAACGCCCTTTTGGCGGGCGAAGCTGACTTGGTTTATAAAATTGCTCACGCAGCCGAAGAAGCAGTAAATAACGCGTTGATACGGGAAGCAGAGGAGAAGAATGATACGGGCACTGCCGTAAATAGGGTCGACAAGAACAATTTTTCTTTTGCCACCAAATTCTGTCACCACGCATGCAGAAGAATAGGTGGGGGATATGGCAAGTACTGTATTTATGATTCAGTGGTCCATGAATTTCTTCCTTATTACGCGTGCGAATATTTAGATGCTGATACCCTCGGCAAAATTTGTGGGTTCAAACCAGAGCGCACTACGTTTAAAGAGCAATACAAGAAAGTAAATGAGCAAATTGAAGCATGGAAGCGACTCTCGGCTCAAGATGCTTCTGAAAAAGGCGAAGGCTATGGATACGAGTGCTATCGAAATCTGTATGATGCGGTTCTCGACGCCATCAATAGATGGAGGGATGCTTGGAGGCTTTGCCCAGATAGCCAAAGCTGCGTAATTCATCATCACTTGGATGGTGATCAATGCGAGAAGTTGGATTATTGCAATTTCGATCGTTTTGTTTGGTATTTCTTTAAAAATCAATGGCGCAAGGAAAAGGCAAAAGAACTGCTAAAAGATTGGGGAGAACTTCCTTACAACTTATAGCTATGAATCCGAACGGTCCCAGACGTTCTTCCTGGAGTTGCGCCTTTTTCGGGAGCAACTCCTTTTTCTCTAGACCCAGGCTTTTAGGACGAATAGTGTGCCCACGTCAGGGGTATCGGCGCAGGCCGATGCCCCTATTTTAGCTGCTAAATCCACGGAGTATCTGCTGTCTTTGAAGCTCTGCAGGATCCGTCAACGCGAGCGATGCCGATATATATCCAACCAGCCGGGTTCTTCTTCTTTGTTGTCGGTGCACTCTTCTAGCAAGTCATCTATCCGGTCCAGCTTGATCTCTTGCAAGGCAGCGCATTCTTCCGGTAAGGGTTGTGTCACTTTCTTTGCTTTGAACACGGGCGACAGCATCAAGTTCGTATGTGCCCATCCGGCAAAGCAGCTGCCGTAGGGGATAGAGCCACATCTGATCCGCCCATCGCCATCGGGATACAGGCAGTCCAATTTCGAGTTTGCTACCAGACAATAACAAGGACCTGGTGCCCATGGCCGGCAGTCGATCTCAAGAATGTCGCCCTTTCTGTACGGCGTGGGCAGGTCGACATATGCCCCCTTGAACCACGGGCCAAAGATTCTACCCACAATGCAGTCGAGCACCTCGCCACATTCGCCCTCTTCTTCCCTGCAGATGTACTGGATTTCGCCGCCGGCGTTTGCGTAGTAAGTGTAGTCTGGCTGTAGAAAGCCGTCGTATGGATATGAACAGCTCGGGTCGTTGGCAAGGTTGAACAGCTCGATCATCCAGTATGAGGACGACAGGTCTGTCATTTTGCTCCACTTGTCTGCGTATGCCTTCATTGCCGCAAGGGCGGCCTGCCACGATGCCACGGGGAAGGGGCCATGCGTGATGGCGGATCCCACTTCGTTGTCGACAAAGCTAATTTCGCTAATAAGCAGTACCTTCCTGTTCCCGTCGACGGCCTTTAGCGCGTTCAAGCAGTCATCGATGTAGTTGATACAGATCTCTGGTCCGTACCAAGAAAAGGTCTCATCTGACGAGCTGCGCTCGGCAGCAACCAGCCTGCTGAGCATCTCCCGTTTGCGGTTGATTTCTATCGACGCGCCACCGATGATTTGCGAGTAATGATCGCCATTCAGGAGCTGCGGATTATGCAGCAAATGCTCTCGCAGCTCCGGAGAGTCGATCAAGTTGATTATTTCTTCGTGCACGATAGTCTCCGAGTTGTTGGTGCGACTTCTTGTGGATTCGGACATGGCGGCCTTTATTCAAATAGCTGCGGGTACTTCTCCTTGAGCGGCGCCTGATCCAGACGCAGCTCTTCCAGGTTGCGCTTTGCCTTGGACTCCATCCTTATGGTGTCGATAAACGCGATGAGTGAGTCGACATACAGGTCGCCGCGCAGGTACGCCTGGGCTGCGATTAAAATTCGCTGCTCGTCTTCGAGTGGTTTGCGATAGTACTCAAGATTTAGGTAAAGCGGGTCTGGCTCGCCGATGTAGAGGGGAAACGTCTCGTTGTAGGTAATCGAGCAGCCAGTGGCACACATGTTGCTGATATCCCCTGCATGGCGATAGTGCTCGAGGCGCTGCTGCGCATGATCAAGCCATTCGTCAGAACGGTCTGCCTGCCGAAGCTCTGCCTCGAGCTTTGTCCGGTCCCACGTGGGCAGATCGAACAGCGTGAACGGCTCGCGGGCACTGCCTTGCGGCGTCCAGACGATATCGCCGGTGTGGAACGGCGTGGGGATATCGACCCAGATGAACTCGAATGCGATCTCCCAATCGTTCTCAACGGGGCCGGCGGAAGGGCAATAGACGGAAAGGGCCTCGCCTTTACCGTTCACCATGAGCCAATCTTCCCGGTGATGTTCTTCGTCGGCATCGAGCGGACACCGGGTGATGCGTACGCGTGCCTCTGGACGGCTCGCCAGCTCATCATCACCGCGCAACGCCTCGGCACATTTCTCATAACAGCTGAATGGCGCGCCGAAGGCCCCGCAAAGTTGCCCATCGGGTACAATCTCCTCTTCATACTGATATACGTAGCCCGTCCCACTCGTAAACGCATCGACGCACCGCTTGTTGTAATCGATTGTCCAGCGCAAAAAAGCATGGAAATCGGGGATGGCCGGCCTTCCAAGACCGGCAAGGGTTGCCTCCAGCGAACAATTGGGCATGGTTCGGGCGATCTCCTGCCAAGCTTCGCATTTCTGATCGAGCGTGGCGGTCTTCGAAAACCAAACCAGATAGGCGGCCTCAATGGTGCCGGGTTGAAAATTGATGCGGCGGAGATGCTCCCGAATGTCCCGGGAGTCCACAAAATCCAAGATGTCCATGGTTAGCTCCTCTTTGTTTTGAATCGTGCCGGCGGGGCTATCGTGTCATCGAACAGCTCCGGATAGCGGGTCTTGAGCCAGCCGTCTTCCCCTTCAAACCGCTCGGCTTTTTTCTTAACCAGCGACTGCAGCTCGCAAAGACTTGATAGCGCAATAAGTGAGTCAAGACCCAGATTGCCGTCGAGATATGCCCGCACGCCGTACAGAATTCTCGCCTCCGGCTTGAGCGGGATGCGGCAGTATTCCATATCGAGAAGAAAGCAACTTGGCTCTCCGATATAGACGGGGTACTCCAGGGGATATTCAATCTGACAGCCGTAGGCGTACATGTCGCTCGTGTCGCCATTTTGCCGATGGTGCCTGAGCAGGTCGTCGGCCTTTTTTGCGGCGCATTCCCTGTAGGTGGAAGGCGGAAGCTCATCCATGACCCGCTTCGTGGTCCATGTCTGCATATTGAGAAGCAGCATGGGGTCGCCAGGGTCGCCGTGACGACAAATGATGTCGCCGGCGTGGAATGGCGTCGGGATGTCAAACCACATCAACTCAAAAGCGAAAGTGGGGTCTTTACCCTCGCGTTCCATGTCGATGCAGCGCAGCTGGCAGTCCATGATTTCGCCTTTTGCGTTGAGCATGAGCCTGTCGGCGGCATAGTGGTCTTCGTCCGGATCGATCGGGCGGCGCGTTATTTCAATCGAGGTAGGATGCTCCTCCTCAAGCTCATTCCAGATTGCCTCGAAACATTTTTCGTAGCTGGTGTAGGGACCAAAACTGCATCCGTTCTCATAGGGGCTTCCCGTCTTGTCCTCAAAGAAATACATGTGTTTGCCATGCTGTTTGAACCGGGCAATTGTCTTGCGTTTCCATTTGATGACGTCGCGAAGAAAGGCATGGAAGTTGGGGATATTGAACGTGCCGTATCGCCTGTTCATCGCACAATTGGGCATGTTTTCGAGAATCTTTTGCCAGGCCTCGATCTTCTGTTGCAGCGTCTTTTCGTTCGAATGGTCGACGATGAACGCTGCCTCGGGCGTGGTGGGCTCGTAGCCGATGTCCTTTAAGTGTTCCTTGATGTCGGGTGAGTCGAGAAACTCGAGAATGTCCGAACGTATGGCGTTGACGCTGGCCCCGGTCGATGTGCGGTATGGCTGCAGGCAGTCGTGTACGACCGATCCGTCCAACCATTGTTTGCCGTAGCCGGGGTCGTCGTGCAGCTTTTTCGAGAGTTCGAGCATAAAGGAGCAATCATCGGGCAAGTCGCCGATATAGCGTTCGGCGGTGTAGAGCGCAGAGGGCGTGAAGTCGTCGAGGAAGCCGTCCGTGAAATCCCTCAAGCGGAGATTGCCTTCCTCAACGCCGTAGATTTTGCTCGGATAGGCGCACCAAACCTGGTCTTTGAACGAACTATCGTAGTCGTCTTCGAGCACGATGGCGAAACGGGGGCCGTGGTCGAAGGGCCGACTATCGATCTTGATGATGTCGCCGGGGGACCAGGGGGTGTAGAAGACCTCACCATTGGCACAGAAGTGCTTGCTATTGTTCCACGGCAAGTGATCGATGCTTTGATGCGGAGTCCGCTGATTCCGGCGGTCGCTCAAAAAGACCAAATCGCCAGCCATGGTCGCGGCGAATATCAGCGAGGCCTGAGCGCGCGGGCGGTCGTGTAAGTCTTCGGCGGTATAGAGCTTAATCTGCCAGAATGATTCGGACCAATCTTCATCGGGGTCGTCATCGACGGATTGCTTCATAAGGGTTTGAGCGGCATCCCAAGAGGCAACGGGGAAGGGGCCGTCAAAGGTGTCGTGCCCGCGCTCCTCTTCACTGTAAAACACGCCGGAGACCAGCAAGATACCGCGGTCGCGGTCAACGTTGTAAAGCATGTCGAGTGCAGTACTGAGCTGGTCGAGGCCGGAGTCGATCGCCTCGGCGTAATCCGATGAGACCTCTTTGCGAAGCTGCTCGAGCATGGTCCGCTTTTCGTCGAGCGTCTTGAGGGAGCCGCCGATGATTTTACAGAGGGAGCCATCTGCCATTCCCATGTGTTTGAGCATATGAGCACGCAGCTCATCGTCCTTGATGCAACTGCAAACGAGCTCCCTGCCGGCATCGGTGATCACGGTATCTGCTTGGCTGTCCATAGCAACCTCCAATTCGGTCGTTGCCGTTAGCATCCATCAGAGGTTGTGCTTTGTGGTCCCATTAACGGGTCTGATATGAATCTCGCGTCAAACATACTTTTGGAAACGCACTGGTACATGAGTGTGCGCGTACTGAAAGGATTGCCATGGAGAATATGATGCTGGATTTTGTGACGAATAGCGCCGGTATGGCGGAGGCGTGGGAGGACACATTTAGGGGCTACAGAGGCATTGCGGTGCATTGCTGTGATTTTAAGGCGTTTGTCGAACAGCAGACCGAAATCGATGCCGTCGTATCGCCGGCGAACTCATATGGCTTGATGGATGGCAATTACGACCTAGCGATAACCGATAAGTATGGACCGGAGCTTGCCGAACGGGTGCGAACGGTTATTATGGAGCGGTTTTACGGAGAGCAGCCGGTTGGTACGAGCTTTTCAGTTCCAATTCCCGGGCACGAGGACATTCTGCTCATACATACTCCAACCATGCGGGTCCCCACTCCCATCGTTGACCCCTTGGTTGTCTATCAATGCATGAGGACAACGCTTATGGAAGCGATGCGAACTTCGCGTCAGCGAATCGTGGTTCCCGCGTTCGGCGGAGCGTGCGGATTTCTTCCGTTCAAGAAAATCGCAATGCTCATGTGGGAGGCCTATCTTCAAATCGCCGAACCTCCCGCAGAAATCACTTGGGAATACGCATGGTCGCGCAATTTGGAGGAATGGTACCGCTGATGTGCTGATGAACAGCGCATCGAAGCGTAACAGAAGGGGTCACCGCCGCTGAGGCGTTGGCCCCTTAATCCTAGCAACCGGTACTATCTCCCTTTAGCAAAGGGTCTATCGTCGCATCGAACAGCTCCGGGTAGCGGTCCTTGAGCCAACTGTCTGCGTCCTCGAAGCCACGCACCTTTTTCTCCGCCAGTGCTTGTAGCTCGCATGCGCTGGCCATCGCGGCGAGTGAGTCAACCGCCAGGTCGCCTTTGACATATGCCCTGACGCCGTAAAGGATTCGCTCCTCTGACTTGAGCGGCTTGCGGTAATAATCGATGTCCAAAAGAAAGCCCTCAGGCTCCCCAATGTAGAAGGGGAAATGCAAGGCGGATGAGACTTGGCAGCCGTAGGCGTACATGTCGCTGGTGTCGCCGTCATATCGGTGCCAACGCAATAGCTTGTCGGCCTTTTGCACGAGGCGCTCTTTGTAGACGGAGGAGGCCAGCTCTTTGTCGACTCGTTCGGATCCCCAAGTTTGCAGGTCAAATAGCACCATCGGCTCGTCGGGACGTTGGAGGTTGCAGACGATGTCTCCGGCATGGAAGGGCGTTGGGATATCAAACCACATGTCCTCGAAATCGCTGGCGGTGCCCGCCTCGTCCCACTCGCTTTTGTTGCGATAATCGCAAGACATTACTTCGCCGTTCGCATTGAGTAAGACCATGTCGTCGGCATAGTGATCTTCGTCTGGGTCGATGGGACGACGAGTGATCCTGATGGCTTTGGGATCGTCACCGTCGAGCCCTTTCCAGGTTGCATCGAAGCACTTTTGATAACTGCTGTACGGGCCGTAAAGACAACCGCCCTGCCCGCGCCGGTCCCATGAGTAGTCATCAAAGAAATACAGACTCTGGCCGTCTGTCCTTTTAAAGTGCGCGAGCTTTCTTTGCTCCTGCCTGATGACATTGCGCAGAAAGGCATGGAAGTCCGGGATGTTGATCGTGTCGTTTCTGCGGCTCATGGCGCAATTGGGCATATTGTCGATGATCTTTTGCCAGCCTTCGAGCTTTTGCTGTAGCGTTGCTTTATGCGAGCAATTGACGATAAAAGCCGCTACGGGCGTGGTGAGCTCGTAGTTGATTCGTTGAAGATGCTCCTTAATGCTGCGCGAGTCCAAAAACTCAAAGATGTCCGGACGAATATCCAACTCACATTGGCTGGCGGGCTTGCGATACGGCTGAAGGCAGTCATGTCCGACGGAACCCTCGGACCATTGTCTGCCGTAGTCGGGGCTGTCGTGCAGCATCTGCGAAAGCTCGAGCATAAAAGCGCAGCCGTCCGGCAGCTCGCCGGTGTAGCGCTTGGCGGTGTAGAGGGCGGAGGGGATGAAGGGGTCCAAAAGACTGTCGCTGAAGGTGCCGGATGAAAGCGAACCCTCCTTAACGCCGTGATCTCTGCTATGCCCTGCGCACCAGATTTGTCCACGGAGCGTGTGCTCGTAGTCATTTTCGAGCACAATGGCAAAGCGAGGCCCGTGGTCGAAGGGGCGACCGTCGATTTTGAGGATGTCGCCCGGTACCCACGGTGTGTAGATAGGCTCGTTGTTTGCGCAGAACCGCCTGCTATCGTTTCGCCAGGCGCTTTCGACATGCGATTTGCGGGTGCGGTGATTGCGCAGATCGCGGAGGAATATGAGCTCGCCATCCTTGGTTGCCGCAAACGACAAGGAGGGCTGCGCCATTTGATGCTCGTGCAGGTCTTCCGAGGTGTAGAGATTGATCTTCCAGTACGATTCGGACCAGTCGTCGTCAGGATACTCTTCGATGTAGCGCTTCATGAGCGTTTGCGCGGCGTCCCACGATGCGGTGGGGAAGGGACCGTCGAGGGCGTCGGCGTCGCGCTCCTCCTCGTTGTAGAACATGACGTGCAGTAGGAGGATTCCACGGTCGCGCTCGACGTTGTTGAGCATGTCGAGCGCACTGTTGAGCTGGACAAGATAGGAGTCGATATCTTCGGCCAGCTCCGGCGATACCTCCTTGTGGAGCTGCTCGAGCATGATGCGTTTTTCGTCAAGTGTCTTCAGCGAGCCGGCGATGATCGGCGCTGGCCAGTATAGGTATTTACGCATGTGGTCTCGTAGTTCTTGGCTTTTGATGCAGCTGAGGACAAGGTCCTTGCCAGTAACGCTGATGCTATCGTTTGCGTGGTTGTTCATGTCGGCCTCCTTATCGATTGTTACCGGCATGATGCAACGCGTGGGGCCATTGTTAGTCCTATTAACGGGACCAAGTCGCAACTCGCTACGACATTGAGATAGTCAATTTGCCGCGTTGCGGGCGAGCAAGGCCGGTTTTTGGCAACACCGTTTGCGCCACCAGCAAAAATCGAGTTATTCGGCCTTTCCGAGGGTGCTTACTGACGAGAAGGGCCTTCTTCGAACCGCCTGCGTCCTTTACGGTGTTCGATTCTGTGAAAAGTGAGCGAATAAACGCCCAAATAAAAACAAAGCGGCTCGAGTATTCCGTATGACATTCACGGAGGATTGGCAGTGAGGCCGAATAACTCGAAAAATGTAGGTGGGGTTCTGCGACAAGGGTGAATGTGACAAAGGGACAGTCCCTCTGCCACATTCCAAATATTGCCTTTACGTGTTGATGCACACGGTGTGCAATAATACTCGCACTGTGCAATAGCGCGCAGACTGAGTAACAAGGAGGACGCTTGTCCCAGCTCGAGAAATGCGATCGCCGGTCCCTTCGTTCGCAGCGTGCCCTTCGCCAGGCACTTGCCAGCGAGCTTGCCGAAAGCGGCGACCTTTCGCGCATTAATGTCGCGTCGCTCACCGAGCGCGCTGGCCTTACGCGTCGCACGTTCTATTCGCACTACCGCGATATTCCCGACTTTATCAATCAAATCGAGGACGGCTTGCTGGCCGAGATCCGTGAGCGCATTGAGCTCATCACCGCAGCTCAGCTGCCTGATCTCTATCACAATATCGATGAGCTCGAGCCGGCGCCCGGTTCGGTTGAGCTGCTGCGTTATCTTGCGGCCAACCGCGACTTAATCGGTGCGCTGCTGGGTCCGGGCGGCGACCAGGCCTTCATTAAAAGGATCATTGACACCGCGCGTGAGGCTGTGGTGCCGCGTGCGCAGACGGGCATTTTGGGCCTGGCGCTGGGCACGTTCTTTGACTACTACGTCACCTACGTCGTGAGCGCCGAGGTCGGCATGATTCAGCGCTGGTTTGAGCGTGGGCTCACCGAATCGCCCGAGGCCATGGCGCGCATTATGACGGTGCTCGCTTTTGTTCGTCCTGGTGACCTTTATGGCCAACCCATCGATATCAACGTGCCGGAATACGGCATGAAGCTATTGAATCTGCAGCTCGAGGACGCGGCCGACACCGCCGCAACCGTCGAGTCCAACAACTAAGAGGAGAAACAGATGAGCAAACTCGTCGAGGGCATTAAAGACCGTGTGGTCGCTGCCGCACGCGAGGCCGCGCCCGCCGTGGTGGACGCTGCGCAGAAGGCTGCGACCGCTGCTGCCGAGATAGTCACTGAGAAAGTCGCCGAGGCTAAGAATGCGGCAGGGGAGACGTCCGTCGCTAGCGAGCCCGCCACCGCCGCTGAGCCTGTAACCGCCGCCCAGGCCCCCGAAGGCGCGATCTTCAACCCCGAGGCCGCCCGCGGCAACCTGCACCTGGGCATCGATGTGGGCTCTACCACCGTCAAGCTCGCCGTGCTCAACGACGACAACCAGATCGTGTACGCCAAGTACCAGCGCCATCACACCGACGTCCGCGCCTGCGCCCGCGACCTGTTCGAGGGCGCTGCGACCGTGCTGCCGACGGCCCAGATGACCTGCGCCATTACCGGTTCGGGTGGTCTGCTGCTCTCCCAATGGCTCGACCTGGAGTTTGTCCAAGAGGTCATCGCCAGCAAGCGTGCCGTCGAGACCCTCATCCCCGCTACCGACGTCGCCATCGAGCTTGGCGGCGAGGACGCCAAGATCATCTACTTTGACAACGGCATCGAGCAGCGCATGAACGGCACCTGCGCCGGCGGTACGGGCGCCTTCATCGACCAGATGGCAACCCTGCTGCACACCGACGCGAGCGGCCTCAACGAGCTCGCGGCCAACGCCACCACCATCTATCCCATTGCCAGCCGCTGCGGCGTCTTTGCCAAGACCGATGTTCAGCCGCTGCTCAACGAAGGCGCTCGCCCCGAGGACGTGGCTGCCTCCATCTTCCAGGCCGTCGTGACCCAGACCATCTCGGGCCTGGCGTGCGGCCGCCCCATCCGCGGCAACGTCGCCTTCCTGGGCGGCCCGCTGCAGTACCTCTCCGAGCTGCGCCACCGCTTCTACCTCACGCTCAACCTAGACGAGGAGCACCGTATCGTGCCCCAAAACGCCCACCTGTTTGTGGCGAGCGGCGCCGCCATGGCGCACGAGTCCAGCAAGCTCAGCACGTTCCCGCAGCTCATCGAGGCCATCGATAGCCTCGGCGACACGCAGGGTGCCGAGGTCGAGCGCCTGGATCCGCTCTTTGCCACCGACGAGGACTTTGCCGAGTTCAAGACCCGCCACGACACCGAGGTCGTCCCCAAGGGCAAGCTCGACGGCTACACCGGCCGCGTGTTCATCGGCATCGACGCTGGCTCTACCACCATGAAGGCCGCGCTCGTGGGCGAGGACGGTCAGCTGCTGCACACCTGGTACGGCAACAACAACGGCGACATCCTGGGCACGGCCAAGGTCATCATGGCCGATTTCTACAACCACATCCCCGCCGGCTGCACCATCGGCCACGTGACCACCACGGGCTACGGCGAGGCGCTGCTCATCGAGGCCCTCAAGGCCGACTCCGGCGAGATCGAGACCGTCGCTCACCTGCGCGGCGCCAAGGCGTTCCTGCCCGGCGTCGAGTTCATTCTGGACATCGGCGGTCAGGACATGAAGTGCCTGCGCGTCAAGGACGGCGTTATCGAGCACATCATGCTCAACGAGGCGTGTTCCTCGGGTTGCGGCAGCTTCATCGAGAGCTTCGCCGTGTCCATGGACATGGACGTGCGTGCCTTTGCCGCCGAGGCCATGTTGGCCAAAAACCCGGTTGACCTGGGCAGCCGTTGCACCGTCTTCATGAACTCTCGCGTGAAGCAGGCGCAAAAGGAGGGCGCCACGGTGGGCGACATCGCCGCCGGCCTGTCCTACTCCGTCATCAAGAACGCCCTGTTCAAGGTCATCAAGCTGCGCGACCCCAAGGAGATCGGCAGTCAGGTGATCGTCCAGGGCGGCACCTTCATGTCCGATGCCACGCTGCGTGCGTTCGAGCAGCTCACCGGTGTTCACGCCGTGCGTCCCGACATTGCCGGCTGCATGGGCGCCTATGGTGCGGCCCTGCTCGCCCGCGATCGCGCCGGCGCCGACGGCACCTCGACCATCCTTTCGGCCGAGGACATCGCGCACCTCACTGTGACGCAAAAGCACGTCCGCTGCGGCCGCTGCTCCAACAACTGCCAGCTTACCGTCAACGACTTTGGCGGCGGTAGGCGCTTTATCACCGGCAACCGCTGCGAAAAGGGCGCCGGCCACAAAAAGCAGAAGACCGAGGCTCCCAACCTCTTCAAAAAGAAAAACGAGCTGCTCTTTGGCCGCGAGGTCCTGAGTCCCGACGAGGCCCCGCGCGGCACCGTCGGTATCCCGCGCGCGCTCAACATGTACGAGAACTACCCCTTCTGGCACGCGTTCTTTACGCGCCTGGGCTTTAGCGTGCAGCTGTCCGACCAGTCGAGCAAGAAGACCTACCAGGCGGGCATCGAGTCCATGCCGTCCGAGAGCGTGTGCTATCCGGCCAAGATGAGCCACGGCCATGTGATGAACCTTATCGACCGCGATGTCGACTTTATCTGGATGCCGTGCGTGCGCTGGGAGCGCAAGGAAGATCAGACGGCTGGCAACTGCTACAACTGCCCCATCGTCATGAGTTACCCCACGGCGCTGGCGCTCAACATCGACGAGATCCGCGAACAGAACATCGAGTTCCTGTATCCGTTTGTGCCCTATCACGATAAGACCGAGCTCAAGCGCCGCTTGTACCAGGTGCTCGCCGTCGACCGCGTGGCCGACGCCGAGGCCGGTCGCGGTCGCGTGCGCGGACCCAAGATCACCCGCTCCGAGATCGATGCCGCCGTCAATGCCGCCTATGAGGCCGACGCCCGTTTCCACGAGGATATCCAGACCATGGGCGAGGAGGCTCTTAAGTGGGTCGAGGACCACGGCGGCCACGGCATTGTGCTCGCCGGCCGTCCCTACCACAACGACCCCGAGATCAACCACGCCCTGCCCGAGCTTATCTCGAGCTTTGGCTTTGCGGTCTTTACCGAGGATTCGCTCGCGCATCTGGTGAAGCCCGAGCGCCCAATCCGCGTTGTCGACCAGTGGATGTACCACTCGCGCCTCTACGCCGTGGCCCGTTTTGTGACGATGCGCAACGATCTGGACCTGATCCAGCTCAATTCCTTTGGCTGCGGCCTCGATGCCCTGACCACCGATCAGGTGCAGGAGATTCTGGAGGCCAGCGGCAAGATTTACACCGTGCTCAAGATCGACGAGGTGTCCAACCTGGGCGCCGCGCGCATCCGCATCCGCTCGCTCATGGCGGCGCTCAAGGACCAGGAGGCCGAGCGTCTGGCCGAGGCAACCGCTGCGGGTGAGGCCTACGAGCAGGGCGATGCCGCGCCGGTGGCGCCCTCCACGGATGCCCCTGCGTTCGCGAGCCGTAAGTACACGTTCGAAGCGCAGCGTGAGAGCGCCTCGACTGCATGGCCCAAGGTGCCCTTTACCGAGCAGATGCGCGACGAGGGCTACACCATTCTGTGCCCGCAGATGGCGCCAATCCACTTTGACCTGGTCAAAGAGGTGTTCCGTGGTGCCGGCTACAACCTGGAGCTGCTGCCCTCGACCGATCACGACGCCGTCGAGGCCGGCCTGCGCTACGTGAACAACGACATCTGCTACCCGTCCATTTTGGTGACCGGTCAGATTATGGAGGCCATCGAGAGCGGCCGATACGACCTGTCCAAGACTGCCGTAGTCATCAGCCAGACCGGCGGCGGCTGCCGTGCCACCAACTACATCGCGCTCATCCGCAAGGCCCTGCGCGAGAGTGGTCATCCCGAGATCCCCGTGATCTCGCTTTCGGCCGTGGCGCTCGGCGAGGACAACCCCGGCTTCAAGATTACGCCGGCGCTGCTTAAGCAGGCTGTGTACGCGGTGCTCTTTGGCGACGTGATGATGCAGATGCTCTACCGCTGCCGCCCGTACGAGGCCACGCCCGGTGCCGCCAACGCGCTCTACGAGGAGTACATGGCGCGCGCCCGCAAGCTCGCGCCCAAGTTCAACAGGCATAACTACACCAAGCTTGCTCGCGAGGCCATCCGCGCGTTCGACACTATGCCGCTCGTGGGCGAGGGCACCAAGCCGCGCGTGGGCGTGGTCGGCGAGATCTTGGTCAAGTTCCACCCCACAGCCAACAACCACGTGGTAGATGTCATCGAGCGCGAGGGCTGCGAGGCCGTGGTGCCGGGTCTGCTCGACTTCTTCCTGTACTCCATGAGTAATGCCGAGCTGCAGAAGGACGAGCTGGGCAGCTCCGCTACGACGCGCGCGGGCATGCAGGCGCTCATCAAGCTCGTGGACTGGATGCGTACGCCGGTGGAAGAGCTGCTCGAGAAGTCTCGCCGCTTTGAGGCGCCCGAGCGCATCGGCACCATGGCCGACAAGGCCCGCACGGTGCTTTCGGTGTGCAACAACATGGGCGAGGGCTGGCTGCTCACGGCCGAGATGCTCGATCTGATCGACCACGGCGCGCCCAACATCATCTGCACGCAGCCCTTCGCGTGCCTGCCCAACCACGTGGTGGGCAAGGCCGTGATCAAGGAGCTGCGCCGCCAGCATCCCGAGAGCAACATCGTCGCGGTTGACTACGACCCCGGTGCATCCGAGGTCAACCAGCTCAACCGCATCAAGCTCATGATCAGCGTGGCAAAGGAGAACATGCGCGCCGGCAAGGGCTTTAAGCTCGAGAAGGTGGCGCCGCTCGCGATGGACGAGGTCACCGGCCAGATGCGTGCTCACGACGGCTGCGCGAGCTGCGGACCGGCCAGCGAGGAGGCCGTGGCATCGGTCGCCAAGCGTCTGGGACGCGGCATTAAGAAATAACTGGCCTGTTTTGGGTTAGATATGAGACAAACGGGTGGTAACCGCGCCGGCTACCACCCGTTTTTACTGGACATATGTTGCGTAAATGGGCTTGTTGACGCCTTCAGCGGACTCGGATTTCGGAAGTGCGGGGAAAAACGCGAACCTCCCGAGCACATTCCTCTTTTGGGCTCTCGTTACCTGCGGTTTTGTTGCTAGAATAGTCGGTCTGGTCGATGAAACTCATTTTTTCACCGCACTTCCGAAAACGACGTCTCGGGGCATAAAAAATCGCCCTCGGAGCCCTGAGTTAATGAACAGGTGTAGCCGTTCACCGCGTAAAAGCGTCCGTTTGTAGAACCAGCCCCCGGCTCGTAGCCTCCATACGGTTGAATAAAAACACATCTATGGAATTACGTAAGAGAGGACCGTTTCATGAGCTACAAGACCGTTTGCGTTGCCGGCGGCGGCGTGCTGGGGAGCCAGATTGCCTTTCAGGCTGCCTACTGCGGCTTTGATGTAACGATTTGGTTGCGCAGCGAGGGCAGCATCGGCCGCACCCAGCCCAAGATCGATCATGTGCGCGAGGAGTACATCGCTGCTATCGAGGGCATGGCGGACGGCACGGGCGAGTGGTGCGCCGGTATCGCCGATAGCGACCAGACCTTCGACAGGGAGGCGGCACTCGCCGCCGTTGAGCGCGCCTACTCCACACTCAAGCTGGAGCTCGATCTTGCCAAGGCAGTGGCCGACGCCGACCTGATCATCGAATCTATGGCCGAGGACACCCAGGCAAAGATCGACTTCTACAAGAAGCTCGCCCCGGTTCTCCCGCAAAAGACCGTCATCGTCACCAACTCCTCCACGCTGCTGCCGAGCACCTTTGCCAAGTACACCGGCCGCCCCGAGAAGTACCTATCGCTACACTTTGCCAACTCTATCTGGAAGAACAACATGACCGAGGTCATGGCCCAAAGCCAAACCGACAAGCGCTATTTCGATGAACTCGTCGACTTTGCCAACGACATCCGCATGCTGGCGCTTCCCGTCAACAAGGAAAAGAACGGCTATCTGCTCAATTCCATGCTGGTGCCATGGCTGCTTTCGGGCCTCGACCTGTATGTCTCGGGTGTGAGCGATCCCAAGAGCATCGACCTCGCATGGACGCGCGGCACCGGCGCTCCCAAGGGCCCGTTCCGCGTATTCGACACCGTGGGCATCCAGACGGCGTACAACATCGTTATGCAGTATCAGAAGGTCCCGGGCCTGGTGAGCCCGCTGCTCAAGAAGATGATGATGCCCTACAACTTTAAGGCTATGGCGTCCGTCCTCAAGAAGATGCTCGACGAAGGCAAGCTGGGCGAAAGCTCGGGCGAGGGCTTCTTCAAGTACTAAAAAATGATCCCTCGGCAACATTGGGAAACGTATCATTTGCAGCGTCATGCGCCGTATGGCCCGTGTGCTATTTCGGCGCATGACGCAAAAGAAACTGATGTGTGGGGATAGAGGGGAAACGGTAATGAATCGGCAAATCGTGCTTAAGCAGGATATCCTCGACGCGCTTTCCGCCGTCGGTATGTGCGCAGGGCAGACGGTTATGGTCCATTGCTCGCTCAGCGCGCTTGGATATGTGTGCGGCGGCGCGCAGCCGGTGATCGAGGCGCTGCTCCAGATGGTGGGCGAGGCCGGTACCATCATGATGCCGACGCAATCATGGAAAAACTTGGACCCCGAGAGTGGTGTCCATTGGCAAGAGCCGCAAGAATGGTGGCAGCTGATTCGCGATAACTGGCCTGTCTATGACAAGCGCATTACGCCCACCAACACGATGGGCGCCGTGGCTGAGATGTTCCGGACGTGGCCGGGCACGTTTCGCAGCGATCACCCAGCGCGTTCAGTGGCGGCAAACGGCCAGCATGCGCAATTCCTGACGGAGAACCACGACCTGAGCAACATCTTTGGCGATGGATCGCCCATCGCGCGTCTGTACGATTTGGACGGCTATGTTCTGCTGGTGGGTGTTGGCTATGACAAGAATACGTCACTGCATTTGGCAGACGCCCGTGCGCAGTACCCCGGCAAGCACGACTGCGTGGAACACAGCGCGATCATGGAAAACGGCCAGCGCGTGTGGAAGGAGTACCGCACACTTTTTGTCGACGGCGAGGACTTCGACGAGATCGGCGCTGCTTTTGAGCGTGAATGCCCGGTGCGTACGGCGCCTCTCGGTAACGGAATGATTCGCTTTATGCGCCAACGCGAGCTTGTCGATTTTGCCGTGGACTGGATTGAGCGACATCGCGGCCGCCCCGAATAACTCGGGGGCGGAAGCATTGGGGATCTACGGTAGTATGCGACAAGATCTGAATAGGTCGAGCAAGAGCTGTGGCGCGCGTTGACGTTTGCCCAATAGAACGCAAAAAAATGTACTGTTCGCCGATACTCCTCTCGCGAGTGGTTGCCATATGGTTTGATGTTAGAAACACATAGTTTCCGGCGGGCCGCGGGTGACGTTTGCTTTGATATCGGAGGTACCAAGTATGTTTTGCACTCCGTTAAACAAGTATCGGGCTGGTTAACATGAGTCGCCGTGCTATCTCGATAGCCCTTGCAGTGGTCTGCCTGGCTGTGCTCCTGGGCGCTGCAGGGCAGTTTGCTATAAATCGAGAAACATCCTATATGCAGGAATGCGTTTCCGAAGGCTTTGCCATTGATGGTTACTATCGGGATGACAAAACGAGTCGGGAAACCCTGGCTTTTCTTGAGGAGGACAACTGTCGATGGCAGCTGGTCGACCAAGACGGAATCTGCACAGACGGGCAGTTTAAGCGTACGGATGACCCCAACATCCTGATATTAAAGAAGGAAAACGGCGAAGAATTCGGTACGGTCCACGTGGCGTATATGTCACGCCGACGCGAGCAGGGCCAGCTCTATCTATTTAGAGATACCAAGGTGACCCGATTTTATCTTGTGAGCACCGATCCGGCGTTTACGGTGGAGTCTGGCGATGTCGATGTGGACAGTTGATTCACGGCAATAAAACAGCGAGCGGGGCGCGGGTGTGAACTGCGCCCCGCTTTTTGCGCGTGTTCTTGTCGCGTCAGCGCCTCATCGTGACTTGCACCCGTGCGCATCCATCCTGCGCTCGGATCACTTCACGTCAAACTCTACGCGGTCGAGTTCGGGCACGTTGAGGTCGATGAGTTTGCGGGCGACGTGGCGGTCGTGTGCCCCGAGCGCCTCGCTTGTCGTCACGTGGGCGACAATCTCACGCTCGACAAGGCCCTCCTTGTCGCCTTCGGTCGCCGAGGTCTCGACGGCGACGGTGTAATCCTTAAAGCTTGGCAGCACCGCGGCAAGCTCGCGTGTGGTCTCGGTGACGCCGTAGCCGTCTTGCACGCCGGCCTGCGCCGAGCCAATGGAACCCGCCGTCATGACGATGCAGGGGATGGCAAAGATCATCGTGCCCACAACGATGCGGCGGCGCACTTTGTGTGACAGCTCGTCGACCTCGGCGTTTTCCTCGGCGGTCACGACGCCGTCGCCGTTCAGGTCGCGCTTGAGCGGCACGCGCAATAGAAGTAGCACGGTTTCGGCAGCCAGTGCGATAAAGACCACGTTGATGCCAAACTCGTAAAGCGCCGAGAGAAACAGCGATCCGCTTGCGATGGCGATGCCGTAGCCCGCCGCGCACAGGGGCGGCATCAGCGCGGTCGCTACGGCCACGCCGGCGATGAGCGTGGCGGGTTCCTGGTCGCGCGAGTTGCCCAGGCCACCCGCAAAGCCGCCCGCGAGCGCGACGGCAAGGTCCCACACAGTCGGTGTCGAATTGTCGATGATGGCGGCCGTGGTGGTGCCGAGCGGCGAGAGCTTAAAGTACAGCGTGGATGTGATCAGGCATAAGGCCATCTGCAGTGCGAGGCCGGCAATGGCCTCGACAGTAATCTCGCGGTCGAGCGTGGCAACACCGTATGCCATGGCAAGGACCGATCCCATGAGCGGGCAGATGAGCATGGCGCCCACGATGGCGATGCCCGAGTCGATATCGAGGCCGATGCTTGCGATGAGCATGGCGATGATGAGGATGCACAAGTGCGAGCCGGTCAGGCGCGCCCCGTTTACAAAACGCTTGCGGATCACGTGGTAGGGTGCGCGGCCCTCGCGAATGTTGAATGCGCGCTTTAGGAAGCGGGCGGCGTTCTCCATGGCCTCGCTATGGGCGGGGCGGATGCCGTGGCGCCGGTGATGGCGTTCGCGTAGTCGCTTGATCTGTTGTTTATCGAGTTCCATGTCCACCTCGTTCTGGCACGGGCCGTACACCTTGCCCCTCGTCCTTACTCTACACCGTGGCGGGCAGGTCGGTTATCCTGCCATGGAGTTTAGGCGAGCAGACAAATGAGGACGCATCATCTGCGGATACGGCCGAGGGTTTTGGCAGATACAAAAAAGCGCGGGATCGGATTGGCTCCGACCCCGCGCTTTGTGTTGGCGCGTTGTTGTTGGGCTTAGCCCAGCAGGCTTAAGCCCACGGAGACAAACGCCAGGATAACGCCGACGATGGACTCGCCGCCGAGCAGGCCGCTGGCAACGACCAAGCCCTGCTCCTGGAAGGCGGCGTCCTTGGCGGCCTTCTCCTCGTCCGAAAGACCGGCAGTGGCATCGCGGTGTGCGGTCCACTTGTCGTAGGCAAGCTTGACGCAGGAGCCCAAGAAGGCCGTGAGCGACATGTAGAACGGCAGGTACACGCCCAGACCGATCATCATGGCCGGAATGCCGAGCCAGTACATGATGATGCCGGCGATAAAGCCGCCCGCAAACCACGGCACGCTTGGGATGCCCGAGACCATGGTGGCGACCACGCTTGCCTGCGCGGCCACAAAGCTCTTGTCGGGGCCGAAGGCGTCCGGACCATAAGCGGTGACGAGCGCGACCATGACGGCGGCAGCGACCAGGGCACCCACGATGCCGCCGATGGCCTGGCCGACCCACTGTGCGCGCGGGTTGGTGCCCAGCACGGCGCCAGCCTTAAAGTCGTTCATGACGTCGCCCGCAAGGCCGCACGCCACGGCTACGATGCCGGCGATAAAAAACAGCTTGACCTGTGCGAGCTGCGCGAAGGCTGCCACGATGAGCATGACGATGAGGCCAAAGATCTCCATGGGGTCGATGCCCGTCTGGCCGCAGCTCTGTGCGCTCATGATGGTGGTGACAAAGGTGAACAGCGTCACGATGACGGCCGGAACGGGACCAAGGTCAAGCACGATGGCGATGATCACGGCGATGGCGGCAGCGCCCAGGCCGATGATGCCGGCGTCGAGCTTAAGGGAGCCCGAGATGAGCGATTGCTCGTCGGTGTCGGTGGAGCTGTCGGCGGCAAGACCGCGGACGATGCCGGTGACCTGCGGCAGGATGTCCTTAAGGACGACGGCGACGCCAAAGCCCATCATAAGACCCATACCCAGGGACTTGACGATGCCCTGCGCGGTTACGACGTCGAACAGACCGGCAGCGGTGCCGCCTACGATGATGCCAAAGTTGCCCAGCAGCGCGCCGGCAAACCAGAACGCGACGGGGGCGAAGCCCACCAAAAAGCCGATGGACAGCAACATAGGCGAGTTGTAGATGGCAAAGGTCACGCCGGGGATATTGAGCGTGCACAGCATGCTGGGCACCACGCCCAGGGCATCGCGCAGCACGCTGTAGACGCCGGCGATGGCCATGGAGCCAAAGAGCTGCTTGCCGGTCTTGCCGCCGGCCTCGGTGGCGCGCAGTGTCTGAGCTGCGGCGTTACCGGTGGGAAACTCCAGCGCGGCGTCCACGATAAAGTGGCGATGGATGAGCGCCGTTGCCAGAAGGCCCAAGATGGTGCCGGCGAGCGCCACGATAAACATGTCGAGCCAGCTGATCTGGTCGGCATAGCCCAGCATCCAAGCGCCCGGGATGGTAAACGCCAGGCCGCCGGCGACCATGGCGCCCGCGGACATGATGGTGTGGGTGACGTTGGCCTCGTTGAGGCTGGCGTTGCCCATGAGTTTGAGGAAGAACAGCGAGATGACGGCAGCGAAGATGATCGGCCAGGGGAGCGCGCCCATCTTGAGGGCGGTATAGGCCGAGCTTGCCGTGATGATCACGCAGCCAAGGACGCCGATGACGACGCCGCGCAGCGTGAGTTGCCCGCGCATCGAGGTGCGGTTCGAGGGATTGCTCATATAGAACTCCTTTGCGTATATCCGCTTCCCCCGGGAGCGCCGCTACGGATACGGCGCGGGAAGTCGGGTTACCAAGGGCCGCCGCGTGAGCCCGCGCGCGACCGCGCATCAGTATAGCCGCAAGGTAGTCATTTTGGGACGGGGCTATTTTAGCTACCCTTTGACAGTCGACGAATTATCTGGGATTGGGGCAAATATCAACCGACATATTGGGGTAGCTAAAATGGCCCCGTCCCAAAATGACTACCTGGGATGGCTGGTTCGGGTAGGCGATATACTGCTGGGCAGACGAAAGGAGCGCCGATGATGCTTAATGGGTGCGCATACATATTGACGGTCGACGTGGGCAACACATTCATTCGCTTTGGCCTGTTTGCCGAGGATTCGGCCGCGGCGCAGGAATGCCCGCTTGCGACGTGCGAGATCACGACGCCGACCCGTATTACGGCCGATGAAGCGCGTATGCGTCTCGCTCAAGTCATGGCCGCGCTGGCGGCCGATGCGGGCATGCCGGGCACGCTTGTGCCCACGGCTGCCGTGCTGAGCTGCGTAGTGCCGGCGCTCGAGCGCCCGTGGAAGACGGCGCTTTCTCGCACCTGTACGGGGCGCGTGCTCACTGTGGGACCGGGCCTCAAGACTGGCATGCCCGTCCACTACGACGACCCGGCCGAGATCGGCCCCGACCGCATCGCCGACGCCGTGGCGGCCCGTGCCGTCTACGGCTCTCCGTGCATCGTGATCGACCTGGGCACCACGACCAATATCGAGGTCATCGACGCGCGTGGTACCTTTGTCGGCGGCGTTATCGCGCCGGGGCTGGCGCTCGGCGCCCGTTCGCTCTCGGCCGCTGCGGCGCGCCTGCCTCAGGTCGAGCCTTCGGCGCCAACGCATGTGATCGGTCGCAACACGCGCGAGGCCATGCGCTCGGGCGTGGTCTTGGGCGAGGTAGCCCGCATCGACGGCATGCTCGACATGGTGCTCGCCGAGATGCGCGCGACCAAGGCCGCGGGGGAGGGCAATGTACCCATCGTCATTACCGGCGACGATGCCGACCCGCTCGCGGCGCTGGTCGGCCATAGCCTGACGGTCGATGACGCGTTGACGCTGCGGGGTCTCGCCGAGCTCTACCGCATCAACCAAAAGCCCCGCCGCGTGTAAAGGTGAGGGCGCCGGTGGGACAAACGCCCCCACCTTTCACCTGCTACAATGGGTCAAACTATTGCGATTACGGAGGTGTCTGTCATGTCGGACGATCTTCATCAAACTTCGTCAGGCAAGCGCCTTGACGTCATTAGCTGGGACGAGTTCTTTATGAGCGTGGCCATCGCCGCGCAGCGCCGCAGCAAGGACCCCAACACGCAGGTGGGTGCGTGCATCGCCGGCACCAACCACCGCATCCTTTCGGTGGGCTACAACGGTACACCCTCGGCGCTCAACGACGACTTTTTCCCGTGGGGTACGAGCGACGACCCGCTGCAGGACAAGCACAACTACGTGGTCCATGCCGAGGCCAACGCCGTGCTCAACTACCGTGGCTCGCTCAAGGACCTCGAGGGTTCCACGGTCTACGTCACACTGTTCCCGTGCCACGACTGCGCCAAGATTTTGGCGCAGGTGGGCGTGGGCGAGGTTGTCTACCTGGACAACAAGTACACCGACACCGATGATGGACGCATCAGCCGCCGCATTCTCGACTCCTGCGGCATCAGCTACCGCCAGGTTATCGTCGATGTTCACATCGGCACCGAGGGGCAGGCTCGGCAGTAGCGCGTGGCAACGCCAGCTGGCAACAAAAAGCAGCTAAAAGAGCCCCGTCCTAAATTGACTGCTCGTGAAAGTCGCGTCTGCGCGCATGGACGGCTCGTGAGCGGGTACATGGCTGTAGTAACATAGCTTCTGTCCGCGGGCGTGCCCGCGTTATTGTGAGAAAGGAGCCCCTGTGGCTGTTAACGAAGAGCTGCTTAAGAAGGTTCTTGAAGAGATTCGCCCCAACCTGCAGGCCGATGGCGGCGATATGGAGTATGTGGGCGTCGACGACGAGGGCGTTGTCAAGCTGGAGCTGCAGGGCGCCTGCGCCGGCTGCCCCATGAGCTCGCTAACCCTGTCTATGGGCATCGAGCGTATCCTGAAGGAGCATGTGCCCGGCGTTACCCGCGTTGAACAGGTCAATGCTTCCGGCGAGGCCGAGGACCTGTACGACGAGTACGCGCCGTTCTAAGATGCGAAAGCTGCGGACGGTACGCTTCGCATAGACGTTACGCCATAATATGCGGCTGCGAGCGTAAGGCCCGCGGCCGCATTTGTATGTAGGGAGCAGGGGGATCGATATGCTCAACGACCTCTACCATATGCTTGATCCCGTCGCGATCTCGGCGGGCCCCATCACCATCTACTGGTACGGCCTGGCCTACGTGGTCGGTGCTCTGCTCACGGCGGTCGTTATGTACCGCACGCAGCGTCGTTGGGGCTTCGACATTACGATTGATGACCTGACGAGCGTCGTGGTCGGCGCGGTCTTTGGCCTCATTATCGGTGCGCGCCTGTTCTACGTCGTCTTTTACGGTGATGGCTACTACTGGGCGCACCCGCTCGAGATCTTTGCCACCAACGAGGGCGGCATGAGTTTCCACGGTGGCCTGGTCGGCGGCATTATCGGCGGCATCATCGTGTGCCGCATGTATAAGCTCGACGCCTGGACCATTGCCGACCTTGCAGTTATCGGTGCTCCGCTGGCGCTGTGCCTGGGCCGTTGTGCCAACTTTGTCAACGGAGAGCTGTGGGGCAAGCCGACCGATCTGCCGTGGGGCGTGGTCTTTGGCGGGACTGCGGGCGAGATGCCTCGTCACCCCTCCCAGCTCTACGAGGCATTTCTGGAGGGCATCGTGCTCTTTTGCATTCTGCAGGTGCTCAGCCGCAAAAAGCCGCTACTGCCCCAAGGCACGTTTATGGGCGTGTTCGTGATGGGTTACGGCATCGTCCGCTTCCTCGTCGAGTTCGTGCGCGTGCCCGATGCGCAGTTGGGCTATCTGCTGGGTGGCGTTATCACCATGGGTCAGCTGCTGAGTTTGCCGCTCGTGATCGCCGGCCTGGCGCTCATTATCTTCGCCCGACACCGCAATCGCCCCCAGCGCATCTACCTCGACGCCTAACCACCACATACCACCACAAAGGGGACAGGCACCTTTGTGGTGGTTTTGCCGAGTTTGATAGGTTTCTAGAAAGGCTCTTTGGACTGTGAAGGATTCCGACCTCTCCACAACGGCTGCGCGCGATGCCGCTCGCATCGTCTGGTTTAAGCGCTACCCCGCCAAGCAGACGCTCATCGCATTTTTGCTCGCGCTGTTGGCGACCACGGCGTTTTCCATCGATCCCGCCCCGGTGTCGAGCAACGCAGTCTTGGCGATTGACCCCAAAGCCTCGGGCATGCTGTACGTGTGCTACGAGGTACTCCTCTCGTTTGCCGGCCATACCGACGCGGTCATGCTGCTTGCACTTGCCTGCCTGCTCACGCTGCCGTTTCGCTACGTGTTCTTTGGCCGCGGCGACACCTGGCGCCCATCAATCATTCTGCCGTCGCTGTTTTTCGCCATCTGCATGGTGTTCGGCCGCAGCTACGACCTCACCGACTCGGCCGAGATCGTCCTTGGCGACAAAGCTCGCATCATCTGCGCCTGGATTGGCGGCGCGGGCTGGATGCTCCTGGCGATCGTTGCCTTCTACCTTGCCTTTGAGTGTCTAGATTGGCTGAGCTCTCGGCGCATTCCGTTTTCCGAAGCGCACTTTGGCCGCATATGGCGTGTGGCTCACGCCGTACTCTCGGTCCATCCCTTTGCCGGGCCCTTCCTGGTGCTTATGATCGCCTGGGCGCCCACGCTCATCGCTTCGCTGCCCGGCCTTTTTATGGGAGATACGGGTGCGCAGATTCGCCAGTGGTTCAACTATCCCAACGGCACGAGCGACTACCTGCGCCTACTCAACCCCAACGTGCTGCTCAACGGACATCACCCCGTGGTGCACACGGCCATTATCGGCTCGTGCGTTCAGCTGGGGCTTTCGCTGTTCAACAGCGCTAACGCGGGCCTCACCATCTATACCTGCACTCAATTTGTCATCACGGCTGCCTGCATGGCCTATTCCATCTCGTCGCTGCGCAAACTGGGCGTGAGCCTGCCGGTCCGCGGCGTGATCTTGCTGTTCTTTGCGTTTATGCCGATGTTCTCTAACTACGCGGCCCTGCTTACCAAAGATGTGCTGTTTGCCGACACGTTTTTGGTGCTGCTGGTACAGACCGTCAAGCTCGTGGCATGTGGCTTGCCCCGTCGTGATGCCAATGTCGAGCGAGCGGGCGAGAAAGCCACCGTGCTCTTTGCGCGCCACGACTGGCTGCTGCTCGCTCTGGGCGCCATGGGTTCCACGTTTCTGCGCAACGGCGGCCTGGTGTTTCCCCTGGCGGCATGCGTAATCGCGTCGGCGTTTTGCGCATGGGACGCGCATGTGGCTCGTCGTGCAGCCAAGCAGGCTGGTGCTGCGCCTTCGGGCGCCATCTCGCGCTTCCGCTGGGTGGGAGTTCTTGCGGTGCTTGCACTCTGCCTTGCCTTTAATATGTACTTCACCAAGGTCTTTATGCCGGCGCACGACATCACTCCTGGTTCCAAGCGCGAAATCCTCTCGATTCCGTTTCAGCAGACCGCTCGTTTCGTCCAAAAGCACGACGGCCTCAACTCGGGCGTCAACCCCACGGTTAAGGAGGACGGCACCATCGTGGAGGCTCCTTGCGACGGCTTGGTGACCGACGAAGAGCGTGCCGTGATCGACCGTGTGCTCAAGTACGAGAATCTGGGCCGCCGCTATAACCCGGATAAGTCGGATGCCGTCAAAAATTGCTTTAACGAATACGCCTCGCAGGAGGACATCAAGGCCTATTTTGAGGTGTGGGCCCAGATGTTCAAAAAGGATCCTGAGTGCTATATCTCGGCGCTCATCAATAACTATTACGGCTACTTTTATCCGAGTGCCCGCGATGCGTGGGTCTACAGCACGGCGCGCAGTGCCGAGATTATGGCGCGTCCCGACAATCTCAAGTACTTCGACTTCCATCCGGTCGATAGCAAGGTTGTGCGCTGGTGCGACCACCTGATCAACCTGTATCGCGTGGCGGTGCAGCGCATCCCGTTTATCTCGCTCACCATGAGCTCGGCCACTTATGTGTGGATCATGATCGCCGCGGTGGTCTACCTGCTGCGTCGTCATTCATGGCGTGCGCTGGCGATTTGGGTGCCACTGATGGGTGTGCTCGCCATGTGCCTGATTGGCCCGTGCAACGGGTCGACCTACATGCGCTACCTGTATCCGGCCATCGCCTGCATGCCCTTCGCCATCGGCGCCACCGTCACCCGCAGCGACTTCCTCTGGTCCTAACTTGGTGCATTGGGGTCAGGTTACTTTGCACCAAAGGGTGGCATCATCACGACGCCTTCATTTTGGGGTTTATCTCGCAGGCCAGTAGGTATATCATAACGACGTTTGTTTATATTGCCCGAGCATCTGCGCTGGGCTTTAGGTCGAAACCGATAGGAGACACGTATGTCCGGACACTCTAAGTGGGCCACAACCAAGCATCGTAAGGGCGCGCAGGACGCCAAGCGTTCCGCCCTTTTCTCCAAGCTCAGCCGCAACATCACCGTTGCTGCCCGTCTCGGCGGTGACCCGCTGCCCGAGAACAACGCCAGCCTCGCCGCTGCCGTTGCCAAGGCCAAGGCTCAGTCCATGCCTAAGGACAAGATCAAGTCCGCTATCGACAAGGCTTTTGGTTCGGGCGCCGATGCTGCCGTCTACGAGAACATCGTGTACGAGGGCTACGGTCCCGCCGGTGTCGCCGTCTACGTCGACTGCCTGACCGACAACCGCAACCGTACCGCCGCTGATGTCCGTTCCGCCTTCTCCCACGCTGGTGGCAACCTGGGCACCTCCGGCTCCGTTGCCTTCCAGTTTGAGCGTAAGGGCCAGATCGTCGTCGCCAAGGAGATCCTGGACGAGAACGCCAAGAAGGAGACCATGATCGCCAACGGTGCTGCCGGTGACGAGGATGAGTTCATGATGGCCATCGCCGAGGCCGGTGGCGAGGACTACGAGGACGCCGGCGAGGAGTGGATCGTCTGGACTACTGCCAACGAGGTTATGGCTGTCTCCAAGGCGCTCGAGGAGCAGGGCGTCCAGGTCAAGGGTTCCGAGACTACCATGGTCCCGACCACCCCGACCGAGGTCTCCGGCGCCGACGCCAAGAAGGTTCAGCGCCTCATCGACCGTCTTGAGGAGCTCGACGACGTCCAGGACGTCTACAGCACCATGGACATGACCGACGAGGTCATCGCTGCCCTCGAGGAGGAGTAGCGCCTGCACGGGTTAAGCCGTGCATATCTGGGCATAATGAAGCGAGCATGCAAGCCTCGTGGAATAGATGAGCCGGATCCGCGTGCGTAGAGCACCGGACCCGGCTCTTTTATAATGATGCGAACCGTTTTGCATTTCGAGAGCCGAGATTTGAAGGGAGCGCCGCGTGCGCGTACTCAAACGAGCCCTAGCGATCGTGTACCTTGCCGCTACCATCGTGGCGCTGGGTACGCTTGTCTGCCAGTTTTGGGGGCCGTATACGTATCGCTTTATGTTGCTGATGCGCGACTCCATGCCGCGCATCGTCGTCACGGCGTGCGCCGGCGTCGTGGCGATCGGCGTACTGGTAAGCTTCTTCCGCCTGATGTTCGCCCGTCGCGAACCGTCCTGCGTGCATCCGGCGGGGGAGCGCAATATCGAGGTTACCCTTGCGGCGCTTTCTTCGTGCGCCAGGGCCGCTGCCGAGCGCGACGACCGCGTGATGGTCGAGCATGTCGAGGCCCGCGTCCAAGGCTCCGACGATTCGCACGTCCGTTTTAAGGTCGAGGCTATCGCGCTTGACGACCGGGACGTGGCCTCCCTTGCAGCCGCGATGCAGCAACGTATCGAGGAGGCCTGCGACACCATGCTCGGCACGCCGGGCACGACCGCACGCGTCCGTTTTTTGCCGTCCAAGACTACCGTCCAGACCGTGGAGGTTTCCGGTGAGTGATACCAATCAAGATAAGACCGCTCGTACGCCGCGCCTGACGATTGACCAGAGCGCCACGCCGGCGAACGAACCTGTTGATTCCAAAGCAGAGGCAACCGAGTTACAAGACGCGGCAGCCGCGGATTTTGACGAGGCTATGGGTCTCATCAAGGGTACGGGCGCTGCCATCTGGAGCTATGCTGTGCGTCATCCCAACACCACGCTTGGCGCCGTCGCTGGCTTTATCCTCGCCGTGTTGGTGCTCACGCTCGGCCTGTGGGACACACTTGTCATTGCATTCTTCGTGCTGATCGGCGCCGTGATCGGCCAAATTCGCGACGGCGAGAACGGGATCGTCAACTTCTTCGGCCGTCTGTTTAGCGGCCGCTAATATGTATTCGACTGTCGCATCCGCGGCAGGCATAAGGAGGAACCATGGCTTTTAATACGAAGGTCGATGTGGCCGATACCGAGCTCGAGGCAGACGAGACCGTCACCGCCGAGGCCGAGGACGTAACGCTCGAGGATGAGGCGCTCGTCGAGGCCGAGTCCGCCGATGATGCGGACGAGGATGATGAGGAAGCAGACGAGTCCGAGGACTCGCTGACCTATTCTAACGGCGTGATCGAGAAGATCGTCGCCATGGCCACTCGCGAGGTGCCGCACGTCTTGGGCATGAAGGGCAACCTCATGCACTTTGTACAGGAGCAGTTTGGTGCCGAGAACCTGACCAAGGGCGTGACGGTCGAGGTCACCGATGACAACCGCGTGGTCGTCAACATTTCCGTCATTATCGAGTATGGCGCCTACGCGCCCGCGATTTTCGACGACGTTAAGGCGCGTGTGTCCGAGCGCCTCGCCGCGATGACCGGCCTTGAGGTGGCGGGCGTCAACCTACGCATCGAGGATGTCATCACCCCCGAGGAGTACGAACGCCGCACCAACCAGCACGAGTAACCTGCCAAAAAGGGACAGGTTTATTTTGGCAGGTTTTATCTGGGAAAACGTCAAACGG